>PVMK01182694.1_pt1 | contig 69966 bp, 74 predicted proteins | sample 1853481 | NCBI WGS metagenome assembly PVMK01 (sample SAMN08533507, study PRJNA380276) | Marine sediment metagenome, whole genome shotgun sequencing project.
ATTTGGGCTATCATGTGACGAGGGTCCGCTGTTTAGTCATTGCGGCCGCTCGCGAACCACAAAAAGCATTTATTGATCGGCGGCTTTCGACTCATGACGGACATCGGTCTATCATTGTTGGAGGTTTAAGGAGACTGGAGAATTGCAATGAATTGGGAAGCTATCGGGGCTGTAGGTGAAACTGTAGGCGCTTTGGCAGTTTTAGCAACGCTTGTTTACCTTGCTATGCAGATTAGACAGAACACAAAAGCGGTACAGGCGGCGGCTATAGACTCGGCCAACAGTCAGGTGAGCAAAATTCGAGAAGTCATATTTGCCAACGCGGATGTCGCAAATATGTATCGGAGAGGAAATGAAGATCCTGCCAGCTTGAGTCAAGATGACACCATTCGTTATCGGCTTTTGATACACAATATAATGTTGTCTCTATCGAATAGTATTACTCAGGCTTCAGTTTCAGGGCTTTCAGAAAGTATGTCGCAAGTTGAGTTGCCGATACTTGGCCGAGTGGTAGGAACTGCCGGTGGCCGCTGGTTTTGGGAGACATACCGGCACGAATTTGAAGAGTCATTTCAGGGGGCGATCGATGATCTATACCTGGATATTTACGATGAAGGACCGCAAAAAGAGAAGTCAGCCGCGACAGCGTGACTGGCATTCCTTCTTGGAGCGTTACTGAGTGTCCGCTATTGGTACAAAGCAGCACCCTGAGTAGCTAAAAATCCGTGCTCCCGAAGGGCCGTTGTGTGGTGTTAAGGGACTAAATCTGGCCCCCTGAACGGGCAACGGTTTAGGCCGCTTTCGCCTAGGAAGAGACGTTCGGACTACCCATGAAAAACGCCTGCTATACTCCGACAGCGGCCATTCGCGGTCTGCTATATTCTAAGGCACGAATCGACCCGCAACCGCAATTGGAGATATACGTCATGGCGTCGCAAAATAACACGTCAGTTAGACGTCTAATACGCTTTAGGTCGACTAGGCGCGCCTAAGGAGAAATTACTTGATGAGCAAGGATCAATTTCAAGCACTAGATAGCTACAGCAGTTTTGAGTTGTCTGAACTTATACTAATGACATTGTCGACTTCAATAGAGCAAATGACGCTATTTCTTACGGTTCTGTTTGCCTATTTTGCCGTGGCCTATCTGGTAGGCAAGAAACTTTCGATTTTCCAGCTCTACTCCATCACCTTTGTGTATTCAGCCTTTTCATTGGTCGCCATCGCAGCCTTTATTGAAATCGGCCAGTATCTTGAGATGCTGTTGGTTTATCGAGATGGCGAAACGCCGATTTCGTGGATTATACCTACCTCCATTTGCGTTATTGGTTGGATACTCAGTATTGCTTTTATGGTCCATTCGAGAAGAAAGCCGACACTTTAATTCGCCGGGATTTTCCTGCTAGATACAACCGGCTTTATCTCCGACTTTCTATCCTCCGAGAGGCCGGAGTTAGGTCACAACGGTCATTCAGGAGGTCGAAATCCAAGGTCCGCGAATGGCCGTTTTGTGGTGAAAGCGGACGTACAAGTAAAGCCTGTGATTACAAAATCTACCCCTGCATCTTGGCCAGGATCGCCTCAGTCTAAATGGCCTCGGTCAGTACTCATTAAAGGCTTGTGGTCTGTGCCTTTGGCTGTGACTCCATCGGCACCTCAATGGCCGCCACTCTCGATTCCTTGGGGTAGGCAATGATGTACCCAGCCAGGAAGCCAGCAAACAGGCACAGCAAGCAGGAGCCGAGGTAGATGATCCGACGGTTCTTATCGAGCTGGAGTTGCAGTTTGGTATACTCGGCTCGCATAGCCTTACGGGTTTTAATTTCCTCTTTGATATCCATAACCTGAGTATAGTCTGCCCACTTGAAAGTGAAATGTAGCCGATAATATGTAACCAGTTGAAATATTCATTTTGGGCCGAAACGGGGGCGCAACAAAAATATCAGGGGGTATTTATGGGGGTATAATTGAATTAGATATTATCTTATTTTATATAAAACAAATGGTTAAGTCATCTATTCGGTAGAAGCACGGCCCACCAAATTCAAAGGGTTAGCAGTTAACAGCCGCTAACCCTTTTTTTATTTCCGACACTTTTCCGACATCTTCGCTCTTCCTTGAGACCAGTGTCAGTGTCGGCGTTTGAGCTACGTTCCGATCCACGATTTTCTCGGTGGCGTCAAGCAGTTCCTTGAGCTCTGCCGCCGAATAATGGGTCGTAATATCGCCGTTCGCATGACTCAACAGCAGCTTGCGGGTTTCCAGCGGTACGCCAGCCCCCCGTAGCCTCCGGCCAAAGCTGTGACGGAGATTATGGACCTGTGGCTGGCGAACTCGCAATTCAGGTTGCGATTGGGAATTCAAATAATCGCCGGTAGCGGGATTGCCACCGATATCTTTTGATTTCGATGACCTGCCTGTTAGTTTGTTGTACATGTGTTTGCCCATATTTTCCCCGCGTGACGCCGGTCACAACGTGGAGCCGGGCCTGTTTGCGAATGAAGGCACGAAAGCCAACACCCTGCACCTTACTACGCCTCTGGCGGTCACGCTGTCGTTCATACCGCTATGGCTCCCTTGAGGTAAGGATCCAATTCTACATCATAATGAAACGCCGACTGGCATCTAGTGTCCACGGGGCCGCAGTGCTGACACCCTGGCCACGTCATTCCGCTTCACATCCCGGACCTCGATATTGAGGCCATGACGCTTTCAATGGAACGAACGCGTCGCACACGCGTTTTACGCCCAAAGTGTTAACGTTAAGGACGGTTTTCTTGTGGACTCATTGTGGTGCCATGGCGCACAGCAGCATATCTACCGCTCCAGCAACAACCTTTTTGATGTCTCCTTCGCTGGGGCGATAGTCGGGTTGCAGAACACACCTTAAATGCACATCTTCGCGAATCATCCCGAGAAATTGCCGGGCTGCCACGGCGGTATCCACCGGTCGGAAGATACCCAGGGCGATTTGCCGGTCGAAATAATCAGCAAGAACACTGTAGGCTTTTTGCGGTACCGCCCCATAGAACATCTGACCGATGACCGGAACGCGCTGGCTTTCTGACAGGACCAGCGCAAACAGAGGCAAAGTTGGGTAACTGGTCAAGACTTTCAGGAGGTTTTCTCCCAGCCGGCACAGGGACTCACGGGGTTCGCTATCGATCTCATGAACGCCCTCGAGTTCCGCGTCCACACGTCTGACGATCCGTTCGAAGACAGCTTGAAAAAGACCGGTCTTATCCCCGAAATGCTCATAGATCACCCGACGCGATCCACCGGCTTCAGCGATGATTGTATCCAGGGTGACATTGGAAAACCCTTTTGAAAGAAAGAGCTTTTCCGCCACATCCAGGACGGCTATGCGGCGTAATTCGCCTTTTGAATACTTGGGTTTATCGGAAATAGGCATGATTAAAAAACCCTGGAACTGGCTTGACTGACCCTATATGGTACTGTACAGTACACTAATGGTATTCACAAGTACCAAAGCGCGATTGTAACTACAGGATTGCCCGACAGGCGAGAAATCCGGAGGAAGTCCCTCGATGAAATTCTTTTCTTATAAAGATAGACCGGTCCACCTCGGACCCTTCCCATCCGAGACTCTGAATCGAAGCGACGAGGTACCTGACCTGAGCCTTGTGCCGCCGATGACGGAACTGGATTTTTCGCGGCATGATAAATCATCGATCGCGCACGCTATCAGGCGCTACATGGCAATGCTTGATATTGGTCGGGCCGGCATGATGCATCATGAACATGCCGAGGTAGCGGATGACCCTCAGGAAAGGACCAATCACCTCAAAGCGGCAGGCTATTATTTCGACGCCTCCATGATAGGGTCCTGCGAAATCAGGGCTGATCACCTGTTGAACCAGCCGATATGCAACCCGGAAAAGCCGGCCATGGCCGCTGAACTGGCCCGCGGTGTACCCCCTGAGGCCCCTCCCATATTTGAAATGTTGCATCCAATGATTGTCGAGGCAGCCCATGCCCCGGAAACGCCTCTGGATGGTCATACCCATGCGCTTGTTTTTCTGGTCGAGCATACCCGTGACCCGGGTGCGCACGAACCGGGTACCGACTGGATCCGGGGTACCCAAGCCGAGAGGGCCGCCCTGCTTACCGCAAATACGGCCTCATTGATTGCTGAATACATCCGTCTGCTGGGGTATGAATCGCGAGCTCACACCGCGACTGCCTCAGATGTTGATCTGAACAAACTGGCCGTCTCCGCCGGACTTGCCTCTGCCGTTGATACGGGTAATGGCATAGAGTTGATCAACCCTTTCGTTGGATCACGGTTTGGACTGGCTGCCGTCACAACCACCTTCAATCTCGCCGCCGATCAACCCCTGGGCCCCAATGCAGGCCGTGCGGGACTGAAATCGCACGGTCCGAAATGGTGGTTGGGAATCGGTCAGCAGCGACGAGCCGACACCGCGGTGCCCTACGCCAATCGTGAGTTTCATAAAGGCCCTTATCCATTTGAAAAAATCAAACGTGTTGATCGGCCGACCACCTTAATCGATGAAGACAGGATACCCCGGGTTCCAAAGCGTGCAGATTGGTTTGCCCGGGCTTCCTTCGGCGATTTGGGCAAGGCCGTACAGGATGAAGATCTGCAACGATTTGTTGGCAAGAACCCATTAGGTGCCTGTGCGTTAAATGCGCTCATGTCTCTGGTGGCCTTGCAATATGGTGCGGAACGCGAAGGAGCACGACCCGAGTCCGTAGATCCCAAGCGGAATGCGCTCAATCTCAAGGCCGCCTGCTACTACCTGGCTTCAGACGCCGTGGGTCTCTCCCCCGTGCCGGATTGGGCCTACTACTCTCATGATTCCAAGCAACAGCCGATCACTCCCTACCATGATAGTGGTGTATGCATGATGTTTGATCAGGGACATGAAACCATGGAAGGCGCGAGTGGTGATGACTGGATTTCATCCGCCCAGTCCATGCGCGCCTATCTGCGGTTCTCTCTACTTGGGGGCGTCATTGGTGAGCAAGTCAGACGGCAGGGTTACTCGGCTCGGGTGCACACGGTGCTCGATGGGGAGGTTCTCCAGCCACCTTTGATGCTGCTATCCGGTCTTGGGGAAGTCAGCCGAATCGGTGATGTCATGCTTAACCCCTATCTGGGGCCGCGCTTAAAATCCGGTGTCGTTACCACGTCCATGCCCATGGAATATGACAAGCCAATCGACTTCGGTCTGCAGAACTTTTGTGAGAACTGTCAGAAGTGTGCCCGCGAATGTCCTTCCGGCGCTATCACCGCAGGGCCGAAAAAAATGTTCAATGGCTACGAAGTGTGGCGGTCGGATGCCGAAAAGTGTACCCGCTATCGCATTACCAATTCTTCCGGCGCGATGTGTGGCCGCTGTATGAAAACCTGCCCATGGAATCTGGAAGGTCTCTTTACTGACAGCGCATTTCGCTGGATGGCGATCAATGCACCGGCTTCTGCAAAGACCCTGGCGCAATTGGATGACAGGCTGGGAAGAGGCAGTATAAATCCGGTCAAGAAATGGTGGTGGGATGTTGAAATTGACGAGCAGGGCCAACGGTTTGTTGCCGCCGAAGATACCAACACGCGCGAGTTGGCACTGGAACTGAAACTGGTAGAGGACGATCAGAGCCTGGCCGCATACACAGCTGATTTGCTTCCCAGACCTTACCCGGTCCCACATCCGGTAGACCGGGAAGCCGCGATCAAACGCTATCGGGAACTGCTCTCGCCCGAAGAATATAAGCGGCGCCTGGCGAATGGAGAAACCGAGGACCTTGTTCCGGTACCGGCTCCCGTTGAAGGATTGCCGCCTGCTTTACCGGTAAAGATATCCAGGCGGATAGACCTGTCCGAGAGGATAGCGAAATTTGAACTGACCAGCCTGACAGGGGAACTCTTGCCCGCCTTTGATGCAGGGGCGCATCTTGATGTGGTGGTCACGCCAGAAATTCAGCGCCAATATTCTCTTGCGGGGAATCCCGCGGATCGGACAAAGTATGTTCTTGGCATTCAGCGCGAGGATGATGGCCGCGGCGGCTCACAGCTCATCCACAAGATATTTCAGGAGGGACGGGAGATTTTTGTTGCTCCTCCGACGAATCATTTTCCACTGGATGAAAATGCAGATTTTACTCTACTCATGGGGGGAGGCATCGGAATAACACCCATGATTGCTATGGCGCATCGACTGCACGCCTTGGGGAAAGAATTCATTCTTCATTTCTCAGCCAAATCGACCACGCAATCCGGTTATGCGCAAGAACTGAAGGCTCAACCCTGGGCGGATCGGGTTTTCTTCCATTTCTCCCAGGAAGGCAAGCGCGCGGATATGGAGGAGTTGGTGCCAGCCTATAGATCCGGTTTCAAACTCTATACTTGCGGTGGCGAACCCTATATGGATGGTGTCTTTGCTGCTGCGGAAAGTAAGGGATGGCCGGAAGATGCGCTGTCAAGGGAATACTTTTCGGTGCCAGACCAACCCGAGTATGAAAACTTTCCCTTTACGCTGGAACTGGTTTCATCGAACATGAAAGTGGAAGTGCCCGCCGAAAAAAGCGCCACAGACGCTTTGTCGGAAGCGGGCATCAAGGTCAATACCAAATGTTCCGACGGGCTCTGTGGTGTATGCGCCATAGCTCATCATGGCGATGAAATTGAGCATCGTGATTTTGTTCTGTCAGAGAAGGAACGGGAGCAAAAGATAATTTTATGCTGTTCACGGGCCAAAGAACCCAATGGCGTGATACGCCTGAGCCTGTAAGCATTTGGCAACGGTAGGCACCAGAAATCGGGGTAGCGACCGGGTAGCTGCGATAACCGCCAGTTTAAGAAAGTCACCGGCCTGGCACCGAAACAATATCAGCGACAGGCCGGGCATAGCTCTAGTACATGAAGGAGTTCAGGTAGCCTTTCAGGCCCCTGGCGATAGCCGTGTAGTCCGCGTGGATAATTATGTGTAGCCATTGGTTGATACCTCTTGTATCTGTTGGTGGTTAGGTCTGGGGCGGGTGTTCGTCGCACCACGCTTCGGGCCGGTTTATTCAAACTCCACAGTGACGGTGATTTTCTTCGGCGCCTCTGCAGGCATCTGGGATTTCATCAGGTACAGGCTGGTGATGAGGGGGTTCTCATTCTTCGATTTGTACACAAATGTGTGCTTTGTTTCCTTGGTTAGTGTTAGTTCGACTTGCTTGCTCATATTGTTAGTCCTTTTTTGATTAGTGTATGTGCTTGTAGTGGGTATGGCAGGCGGCGAGCTGGGATGACGATTTGATGGCGAAATTTAGGCCAGTTCCTCTGCAAGTGCAGCTACCTGGACATCATGTAGTATTGTGCGCCCTAAAGGATTGTCGAAAGTTCCGTGGACTGCAGCCCAGCGCCCTGGATGGGGGAGCCATATACGGTCGATCAGGGGCGAACTGATCCTTGTCGCGCAGGTGGGCCAGAATCCGGTCGAGGGCCTGCCCCGCTTTATCGGGTATAATATCCTGCTCCTCTATACAGCGGTTCGGCGCCCCGACAATGACCCTTACAGATCCACCGCAGCGGCTGCAGGTCTCGATAGGGCCGCGTTCGGATCGATATTGAATACTCGCTTGAGACGTTGCGCCCAGGTCATCGCGGCGTGACGCTCAGCTGGTGATCTGATCTCCGCGTTGGAGATAGGCTTTGCCCTTTTGCCACGGCGGGGCGCGCGATATACCGGCACAGCCGCTCCCGCTTGTCTTTTTGATGACATTCGCAACTCACTCCGGCGTGTGGGGGAAGCCCCGAAGGGGGCTCAACAGCCCATAGGCTGTTGAGAGTCATCGTGCCAGTGGTACGGCACACCGACAGGCCTCCGCAGGAGGCCCGTTACAGGTCGTGCGCGACCACGCATCGATGGTTAACTTTCTCCGCCCACCAGCGCAAACAACTCATGCGGTTCTTAATGCCCAGAGCTGACTTTCGGTGTGAGAAAGAATGACGAGGGCGCTGTATACTCTGCGAAACAATCATCGAAACGGTGAGGGCGAAGCCCATGCGGTATCAGGATTATATTGAAATCACTGCAGGCAAGCGGGGCGGCAAACCGTGTCTGGTGGGGGTGCGGATAACGGTAGGGGATGTACTGGGCCGGCTGGCCAACGGGTTGGATGAAGAGGCGATTCTTACGGATTACCCGGAGCTTACGCAAGCGCATATCCGAGCCTGCCTGGCCTTCGCTGCGGAGCGTGAAAACCATCAGCTATCAGTGGCATAGACGACAGTTTAGTTGGTCGGCAGCAAAGCAGGTAAACCGCTATGACTAACGATCTTCCTTGCCATGCCATATCCGTAGGACGTAAATCTCGTCTTCCAGTACTACATATCGCACGATATAGTCACCTGCTATCAGGTCTTGGGTGCCTGGTAACTCCTCCACATCAATTCCCATCTCCGGCTGGTCAGTCAGGCGATTGATGGCCGTTAACAGGCGTCGGCTTATGCGCCTGGCGGCTCCCGGATTCTTCTCTGCAATAAAATCACGCAGGTGCATTAAATCCCGTTGTGCGCTGTGGGTGAATAGCAATTTCATAGCTCGGGAGGCGTTTTCTCGTCGTCGCTGCCCCAGGAGTCCAACCAATCGATGATGTCCGTACTGTCAATAACTCGACCAGCCCGGATATCGGCTAAAGCTTCGCGGGTTTCTTCCACCATTCGGGCCTCGCGCTCCTGTTTGGCGAGGTATTCCTTCACCGCGTCATTGATTATCCAACCTTTAGACCGCCTGAGTTTCTCTGCTGTTGCTTCGAGTTGTGCCAGAAGTTCATCTGGCATTCTTACACTGGTCATGCCCATAGGGCTAAGCCTCCTTAATGCAATGCAATACATCGCATTATAGACATCAAGCTACATGAGGTACACGGTAATATGCTGCTAGATTTATTCCGACAACAACCGACATAATCGTGCTTAATTGTGCGCTGTCAGCCTTGATTTGCAACAGGCGCCGTCAAAAAAGCTCATTAAATTAACACGTTAAAATAAATGTATAGAGCTACGAACCAGGCGGTCGCACGTTCGACAAAATGCGCCAGCATTTTGAACCGAGCCGCGCAGCGGTGAAGCCCCGAAAGGGGTCACAACAGGCCCACGCCTGTTGAGAGTCATCGTGCCAGGCAGGCCTCCACAGAAGGCCCGTTCAATAGGCCTGAGAGACAATTGCCACCACATCACCTAAAGATGAATCTTTGCTTATCTTCGCCATTTATAGCGGCTTCCCTTTTCTGCGTGGCCGCTGTCTTTGTCGATAGAACTTCCTCAAAGTCTCTTCGGGAATACCTTGTTCCAGTGCGTCCGCCAATATCAATTTCAGCCCTGGTTAGTTAACCTCCAACAGCTGGCTTATGGATGAAAATGGATGGACAATTGGATGTGGCGATGCCATGCTAATCGGATGGAAATGGATGTATGAATGGATGGTGGCATGCAAACCCGGACGCTGAAAATCACCCATGAGGTGCTCAAACTCATCGCGGAGATCGATGAGTTCAAGGGCGCGTGGGCGGCTATAGGGCGGATATCGCCGGAGCGACTTACCTCCCTGCGGCAGGTAGCGACGATTGAGAGTATTGGCTCCTCCACCCGTATCGAGGGTGCGCGCCTGAGCGATGTGGAAGTGGAACGCCTGCTTACCGGTCTCGATATCGAAGCCTTCGCCTCCCGCGATGAGGAGGAAGTGGCTGGCTATGCTGACGTCTCGGAGCTGGTATTCGGGAGCTGGTCTGAGATCACCCTGAGTGAAAACCACATCAAGCATCTGCACCGGGACCTGCTGAAGTACTCCTCGAAGGACCAGCGGCATCGAGGCGAGTACAAGACGGTGGACAATCATGTGGAAGCCTTCGGCCCGGATGGTGAGAGTCTGGGGGTGGTTTTCCACACAGCTACCCCGTTTGATACACCCCGGCTGATGGCCGAACTGGTTAACTGGGCTGGTCAGAACCTGGAAGAGGGCGAACTTCACCCCCTCGTGGTGGTCGCGATGTTTGTCGTGGTGTTCCTGGAAATCCACCCGTTTCAGGATGGCAATGGGCGATTGTCACGGATTTTGACGACCCTGCTGCTATTGCGCGCCGGGTATGCCTATGTGCCCTATAGTTCCCTGGAGAGTGTGATCGAGCAGAGCAAGGAAGCGTACTATCTGGCGCTCAGGCAGACTCAGGTCACCATCCGGACCGATACCCCGAACTGGGAGCCCTGGCTGCTGTTCTTCCTCCGGTCGCTGGCAGTGCATAAACAAAGGCTGGAGCAGAAGATCAATCGAGAGCGATTGATTCTTGGGAGCTTGCCAGAGTTATCGGTGGACTTGCTGGAGCTGTGCCGCGAGAGGGGGCGGTTGACCGTGGCGGAAGCGGTTGCGGCATCCGGGCGAAACCGGAGCACGATCAAGGACCATATAAAGGCACTCCATGAGGCCGGCTATCTGCGGCGGCACGGAGCTGGTCGTGGCACCTGGTATTCGGTGATGTAGACGCCTCGTCCGGCACCGGCTTGTGGAGGAAGGCGCAGGGGGGTTCCCAGCCGTCTTTCGTATCGAAGGTCGGCAGTCAGAGCTTCTTCAACTCGGCCGCGAGATTATTGCGGAAGTCATCCTCGGCATCCGCCGCAAGGGAAATGTAGAACCCACAGAGAGATTGCTTACGGAGTTCGTCAAGGGGTATGACATGATGAGCCCAGTCCCGGAAGGCAATCTGGTGGTTGCGGATCATCTGCTCTACCAGCAGTTCACTGTCGATTTCGCCCCGCAGTCGACCTTCTTTCCTGGCGTCGCGACACAGCTTGCCGGCGTACTTTCTCAGGGGCGCCCGCTTGAAACCGTAGTCGCTGTGCTCATCTGATTCATTTTCCAGGCGCTCGCTGGCCAGTGCCGCAGCCCGGTAATAGCCCTCGTCGTGAGCAATCATTTGCGCGAATGTGCTCATCATCAGTGCCGGCAGTTGCTCCGTGGGGCAGGGGAGTTTGCTCTCCAGAGAAGCCTCGAAATCCGCGAAGGCGCCCATTACCAGGGCTTTCAACACTTCCGCCTTGTTGCCGATAAGGTTGTAAATCGTGGGCACGGTGATACCCGACACCTCCGCCAGGCAGCGCAGGTTCAGGGCGTCGTAGCCGCCTTCCGCCAGCATTTTGCGCGCCTGTTCCAGTATGCGCTCACGGCGCTTTTCCATGTTCAGGGTTCGGGTGTCGGACATACTATATAAGATCTTGTGTTTAAAATTATAACGATGTTAAAATCATAACAATGTTAAAGCAGTTAACGCAAGTTTCAATGACATCCCCTGAGGCCATCCCAGGATGAGCAGGTGGCCCCTCGCAGGTCTGGTATTCGCACTGACCGCTTCGCTATTGTATTACGGTATGGCAAGGGGGGATGATGGCGCGCCGCTACAATCCGCACAGTCACTGCGGGATGCGCCCACATCGGTCAAGGTTGTTACCGCCTACACTGCCGAAGAGGCGCCGAGATTTCCAGGTCGGGTGGAGGCAGGTGACAGCGCCATGCTGGCCTTCCGCGTTGCCGGTCAGCTGCGTGAACTCAAGGTGCTCATGGGGGATCGGGTGAACAAGGGTGCGGTACTGGCGGAGCTGGATCCCACGGATTACCGGCTGAATCTCGAGGCGAGACAGGCCGAGTTCGACCTGGCGCAGCTGGAAGCGGAGCGGGCAACCGCCTTGTATACGCAAAAACTGATTAGTGAGGACCAATACGACACTGCCCAGACCGCACTGGCAACCAATGAAGCGAGACTAGAACAGGCGCGGGAACAGCTGTCATTTTGCAAACTTACCGCGCCTTTTTCCGGCGCGATAGCCTTTACCTACGCCATGCCCTCGGAAATAGTGGCGCCACAACAGCCTGTATTGAATCTACAGGACACATCGACACTGGATATCCGCTTCAATCTGCCCCCGCGCTTTCAGCGCTTGCTGGAAGGGGAGGACAGGGCGGTGTTTACCGTGATGTTTGAATTAATGCCCGGTGTCCATCTCGATGCCCGATACAAGGAAGTGGGTATGCAACCGGATCCGGATACCAATAGCTATCCTGTGACCCTGCTGGTCAACTCGCCGGATGATTTTTCCGCCAGACCGGGAATGCCGGTGACTGTTCGCCTGCACCACCCGAGCCTGTCGGGCGGCCGCTGGGTTGTACCCGCAGAGGCGCTGTTTGACCGCTCCGGTCAGGTGGCCCATGTCTGGCGCATTGAAACGTCGAGCATGACGGTACAAAAAGTGGCGGTTGAACTGGACGCCGACGGGGTGTTGCGAGCGGGTTTGAATCCCGGAGACCAGATTGTTGCTGCAGGTGTTGATCGCTTGCAGGAAGGACAGCGTGTTCGGCCCTGGGTGCGAGAGGGGGGAGTGTAAGTGAACATGGGTTCACTGCGCCTTATTTGCGGCATCGTCTTCATGGGACTTTCCTGCGTATTTTTGTTGGCGGCATGCGAGCAGGACAGAGTGTCGCCCCAGCCCCGACTTACTGTCGAGGTCTATGAGGTAGGCCGGGCCATCGTAAAGCGGGAGAGATCGTTTAACGGCCGGGTGGTTCCCGCCGATCTTACCCGTGTCTCCTTCCGTATTCCCGGTAAAATCGACCACCTGGCCGTGCAGGCGGGGCAGCGAGTGGGTCAGGGCCAGATCCTCGCGCAAATCGAAGATTCCATCCAGAGCCAGGTATTGGTTTCTGCCAGAGCCCGGTACCAGTTGAGTCGACGGCAGCTGGAGCGCGCAGAAAATCTGCATAAGCGGGATGCGCTCACGTCTGCCCAGCGAGACCAGCTGCAGGCGGGTTTTCGCCTGGCCGAGGCCAATCTCAAGCTGGCGGAAGCCGGGCTGTCCTACACACTGGTGAAGGCGCCGTTCGACGGTACCGTGGCGCAAGTGAACAAAGAACTCTATGAAGCGGTGGCGGCGGGGGAGACGGTTGTCACGGTCTACCGCAATGATCGGACCGACGTACTGATCAATATCCCGGATATCCTGCCCGCGAAGAGTCACCAGGCCAGAGATATCAGGACTCTACAGGTGAGGGCGGTTTTCTCCGGCAGTCCGGATGTATACACCATGCGTTACCTGAAGGGTTCCGCTGCGCGCAGCCCGAAAACCCAGGCGTTTCAATTCTGGATCACCATGGCGACGCCCAAAATCACTTTTCCTCCCGGCCTGCCTGTTACCATCACCACCGATTTGCAGGAAGCGGGTTTCAGTACCGAGACCGGCCTTGTCCTGCCGTTGACAGCGCTGGAGGCGGCAGCGCAGGAAGAGGCTTTCCGGGTCTGGCGGTATGAAGACGGTATCGTAAATCCTCAACCTGTGGAGGTGGGTCGCATAACCCAGCAGGGGGCATTGATCAGGAGCGGCCTGCAAGCGGGTGACCTCATCGTCACCAGCGGTTTGTCACGCCTCAGTGCCGGCCAGGCCGTCGATATCCAATTACAGAACCAGGGGCAGTAATTCGCCATGAATGTTGCCGAGTATTCGATACAACACCGCACCGTCAGCTGGATGGTGCTCGTTCTCCTGTTGGTAGGAGGCGCCCTGTCGTTTCTCGACCTGGGCCGTCTGGAAGATCCGCCCTTCATACGCAAGGACGCGATGATCGTCAGTGCTTATCCCGGCGCCACCGCGGAAGAGGTGGAGCTCGAGCTCACCCATGCTCTGGAAAACGCTATTCGCCAGATGGCGGAGGTTCACACCATCCGCTCCACTTCCAAGCCCGGCCTGTCCCAGATCGTGGTGGAAATGGACAAGGAGATGAAGCCGCACAAAATAGAGCAGGTGTGGGACAAACTGCGGCGCAAGATATCCGACGTGGAACCCCAGCTGCCCCAGGGCGCCACCGTGCCACGGGTATACGATGACTATGGCGATGTGTACGGCATCACCCTGATGGTCACCGGTGAGAATTATGAATTCGCCGAGCTGAAACAATACGTCGAGGGCTTGCAGCGGGAGCTGGAACTGGTGCAGGGGGTTGGCAAGGTCTCCCTGTTTGGCGAGCAGCAGGAACAGATTTTTGTGGAGATCTCCCTGAAAAAACTCGCGGCCCTGGACCTGGACATCCACCAGGTGGTCGGATTCCTGAACCAGCAGAACTCGGTGCTGGATGCCGGGCGGGTAACCGTTAATGGCGAGATGATGTACCTGAGGCTGGGTGGCCTGGATATGGAAATCGACCCGGTGATTCACGGCAGGGACAGCGGCCAGTTGATACGACTGTCCGACGTGGCGACTATCCGCCGCGGGTATCAGGAAATTCCGCAGCACCTGATCAGGATGAACGGCAAGCCGGCGATCGCCCTGGGTATTTCCTTTGCAGACAAGGTGAACGTGGTCGAGGTCGGTCAGCTTATCGACGACCGGCTGGCGCAACAAGAGCAGTTTCGCCCCGCCGGCATTTCTGTGGAGAATTTGTACAACCAGCCCAACGAGGTGAAAAAGTCCGTCAAAGGTTTTCTGCTTAACCTCGGCACCTCCCTTTTGATCGTCATCGGGGCGCTGCTGCTGACCATGGGCTGGCGCAGCGGCCTTGTCGTGGGCGCTACCTTGCTGCTGACCATGCTCGGCACCTTTATTCTGATGAAAATTGGCGGCTGGCAGCTGCACCGCCTGTCCCTGGGTGCGTTGATTATCGCTCTGGGTATGCTGGTTGATAACGCCATCGTCGTGGTGGAGGGTGCCATGGTGGGGGTGACCCGCGGTGTCAGTAAACGGCAGGCGGTTTACGCGATCATTAACCAGACCAGGTGGCCTCTGCTCGCCTCCACCCTTATCGCCATCCTGGCGTTCACACCCTTTGGCCTTTCGGATTCGGACACCGGGCAAATCATGAAGGCCATGTTCTGGGTGTTGACCTATTCGCTGTTTTTAAGCTGGATCCTGGCGATTTCCCTCACGCCTTTCCTGGTGGATATCCTGATGCGCGATGTGGATGCCACCGGCGCAACCGGCGAGGATCCCTATCAGGGCCTGGCCTACCGCAGCTATCGAAAAGTCCTCGATACAGCGCTGAACTTTCGCAAGAGTGTTATCGTGATCATGGTGCTGCTGCTGGGGCTCTCACTCTACGGCATGGGGCATGTCAAGAAAGCATTTTTTACCGCCTCCAACACGCCGATGTTTTACGTGGATATCTGGTTGCCTTACGGCACCGATATTCGTACCACGCTCGCCACTGTGGAGGAGGTTGAAGCCTTCATCCGGCAAAACGAGGCGGTGGAGTTTGTGTCGTCCACGGTGGGCCGGGGCGCCCCACGCTTTTTCATGACTTACCTGCCCGAGCAGAGTTTTGAAAACTTTGGCCAGCTCCAGGTCCGCGCGAACAACCTGCAGGCGATGCGCGAATTCATGCCGCAACTGGATGCCCAAATGTACGTGCGCTTCCCGCAGGTTCTACACCAGATGAGGGAGATGGTATTCGGACCGCCCACCCGCTCAGAGATCGAGGCGCGCTTTCGGGGCCCGGACCCGGATGTACTGCGCGACCTGGGAAATCAGGCGGCTGCCATTATCCGCTCCGACTACGCTGCCCGCAGCGTGTATGTCAATTGGCAGGAGCGCGGCAAGGAGCTTGTTCCTATGGTCAATGAATCTGAAGCGCGGCGCCTCGGTATCAGCAATGAGGAAATAGCCAGCAGCCTGAAAATCGCCTTCGGGGGCTTGCCCGTGGGTGTCTATCGCGATGGCACACGCAAATTGCCCATCCTGGTGCGCCTGCCGGAGCAGGAGCGGGTGGATTTCGACCGCATCGAAAACCTGCGTCTGTGGAGCCCGTCGCTGCAAACCTATGTGCCTATTCAGCAGGTTGTCACTCGTGTGGATATGCGCTGGAGCGACACGCTGATTCGTCGCAAGGACCGACAGCGCACCCTCACCGTGATGTCCAGCTATGATAAATTCAGCGGCCAGCCGGTAGAACAGTTGTTCAAGCGCATCAGGCCGGGGGTAGAGGCCATACCCCTGCCGGCTGGCTACAGCCTTGACTGGGGCGGTGAATTCGAGAACTCACAGCGTTCGCTGAAGGGCGCTTTCGGCGGCTTGCCCCTGGCGCTGTTGCTAATGTTTGCACTCACGATTTTATTGTTCAACTCCCTGCGCAGATCCCTGGTGATCTGGCTGACCGTACCGCTGTCCATGATTGGTGTATCCATCGGTCTGCTGTCCATGAACCTGCCACTGACCTTTCCAGCCATACTCGGCATGCTGGCGCTGATCGGTATGATCCTGAAAAATGGTATCGTCCTGATCGATCAGGTCATGGTTGAGCTCGATGCCGGGAAGGATACCTATAATGCGGTTCGCGACAGCGCGATCAGCCGCATGCGTCCCGTTTCCATGGCCGCTGCAACCACTGTGCTGGGTATGTTACCGCTGGTGAGTGACCCATTTTTTGCCTCCCTGGCCGTCACATTTATTTTTGGTCTGAGCTTTGCCACCGTCCTGACGCTTGTCTTTGTGCCGGTGTTATACCTGAGCTTTCACAGGGTAGCTTCGCCGGCGAAAGCACCCGCTGCGGTACTGTAAAAATTTTACTGCATTTGGATTATTTTTGGATGTAATTCAACAGTCAGTACCCTTTTTTTGGGTAGGATCGCGATTTACCAAATCGTTTTTGCCAAAGGAGACGCCGGGGTAGTACGCCTGAATTCTGCCTTACTGCGACGAAGCGAGCCTAAATTGCGATGAACTGAGGCCAAAACCCCGGTATTGCCTTTATAATGGACCGATGCAGGTTCATCGACTCTTACAAGACAAGCGTTACCTGTTCTGGGCGCTGCAATTAGCAGGCTGGAGCAGTTGGGGCATTACTTTTTACCTTGGCATGCTGGTGTGGGGTAAGTCGCTGGGCACCTATGCCATTTGCTGACGGCGGCGTGAAAATGTAGTGAATCTGGCGATTTGAAAATGCAGGCACAAAAAAGGCCCCGACAGCAATTGACGAGGCTCCCCCCAGCTTACTTTTTGCGATCCTTCATCCGATAACTTTTGCCCTCAATAACGACGGTCTCAGCGTGATGCAATAACCTGTCCAGGATGGCCGACGTCAGCGTGGCATCATTGTTGAAGATCTCAGGCCAGTCCTTGTAGGCCCGATTGCTGGACAGGATCAGTCAGTGCTATAAAGAGGCGCAGCAGGCAGCTATAAGCCAGATCGGCCTCGATCAAGTCGCCGTTATAGGTCACTAAACCAATCGATAACCTGCCGGTGAACCCGTTCGTCATCTAACAGCGCGAAGTGGTTTTTCTCATGAAAAACCCGGCAGTTTTCCGGCTTTATGTTCAGGTGCCGCAGGTCATCCTCGTGGGCTCCCGTGGCGCTGTCCAGGCGTACCAGCAGGTCACCCAACAAATGCCCTAATGGATCGTGCTGGTGCCGGCCCAGGGTGGCGGCGGCGAAGTAATAGTCTACCTGTGGCAGTAAGGGCACCACCGCGCGCGTATCCGGCCGGTGTCGGTCCGGGTGATGGCCCTGCCAGTCTTCATCGAGCAGGTCGCCGTGGCGTAAGTCCTTGATCCCGGCACTGCGCCGCCGGCCAAACGCCAGTGGTTCGGTGTAGGGAATCCTCTGCATGGCCCGGTCCAGAGCGTGTCCGGCCCTTTCCACGGGGGAGCCGTGATGCGGGGTGCCCAGGCATACCACACGTTGCAGGTGTTGCAGCCAGGTACTTTGATCCTGCTGGGCATACCAGCTGGCACTGCGGATGACCAGGCCTCCCATACTGTGTCCGATCAGCGACAGTGACTCCACCGGTACTGGCCATGCCTCGCACAACTGCTCCAGCAATTGCGCAAATTCCCGACCATTGGTGGAGATATGCCGCCCGGTGTTGTAACGCAAATACAGAGGCGTACAGCCCAGTTCCTGGTGCAGGCGAGCGCCGATACAAGGCGCCCCTTTGCGCGACCAGCTCAATTCCGACAGGCTCAACCCATGTACCAAAACGACCAGGTGAGGGCTGGTCTGTGGCAGGGTGGCCGCCAGCGCTTCCCTGTCCAGGGTTAGCGGTTGTCGCGGTGTCATCAGTGCCATTTGAGTGGCTAGCGGATTGCCCGTGATCTCCAGGTGATCACCAAAAGCCCCGTTCAGCGCCGCCGCGATTTTTATTTCGCGGCTGGAGCGGTGAGGGTTATCGGCGCTGCCCGGTAGCAACCCGAACGATTGGTCGACACCCGTGCGCAGTGCAGCGTTAACACCCCTGATCGTTGCATACACAGCAGACGCTATCAGCCCGTGCGCACGCGTTGGTTTGGCCGGTTGTTGCGACCAGGGCAGGGGGTGCCGTGCGATGGTTTCATGCATGCGCTCAACGGTATTGGTGATGCCTTCCACAGAGTCGAATACCAGTCGGGTAGTGCCGTGTACAGTCTGTATTGATGTGTTCATGGTGATACACCCTTCGAATCGTCGTCGGGCTCAGTACCCAGGACGGTGAGACAAGCCATACACAGCAGAACGGGGCGGGTCTGCATGGGCACGCCGACCCCGGCGCGTTCGCCTATGGTCAGGATCGCGTTGCATTCGTCACAGATACCGTTCCGGTTCAGCACCGCTTCCTGCCAACCGATCACAGGTGCCTCCCCGGCAGGGGGTGGCAGGGTCCGGAGCCTCTAATGCGGGGGGTGGCGATGCCAGCGATTCTCGTCCCCCGATGGTACGGGCCAGCTGTGCGCTGTCGGTAACGACACCTTCCACCAGTTCAAAGGTGTGCAACAGCACGTTGCGCACGACGGTAGAAACCGACAGGCCCAACTGCTCCGCCCGGTCGCGTAATTCTTCATCGAGTTGTTCGGGAATACGGGCCTGCAGCACCCGGTCCTTGGTCTGGCGACGCTTGCGCCTGCCTCGTTTGGTGTTCTCTGGCATAGTCCCCTCCGTTTGCTGCGCACCCTAAAACGGGCGGCAGCATTACGTGTCGGTGGCTAATGTAGTTTAAATGTATTACAAAAGTCAACAAATGTAATACATTTATTTGCTGCGTGTGCTCGAACCGGTTCGCAGCGACGTTTTTCTTCACCTGTCTGTTAAAAGGGGCAGAGCCCTTTAAGTTAAAATTAAAGGGCTCTGACCCCTATAAAATTACTCACTCACAGAGCGCCCGCATTTTGCGGTAGCCAATATCTGTCTGCTCTTCAGTCGTGGCTTTCAGCAACTCATCTTTCGCCGCTGAACATTCGGCCGAGTTTTGTTGAACGGAAGAGTGCATGGCGCCGTATGCCGCGTGCGAACTCGAGGTAGAGCACATCACCGGGGAAACCCGCCTGATATTGGCGTGCCTGCCCTGTTCGATCGATACACAATCACCCGCCACCAGGTCGTGATGCTCGCTCACAATGGCGACGGTGCCGCCGTTTACCAGGGAAACCGTATATCTATCGGCTGTGCCTGCAGTCTCCTTCGCGACGAAGGCGCCGATCAACGCACCGGCTGCGGCGGCGCCGACCTGGGTGGCAGTGGAGCCGCTGCTTCCCGCCAGCAGTCCGAGGCCGCCACCGATCAGGGAGTCCTTGCCGTAGGAGGGCGACATCGCCACCTGCTGCACATTCTCAAGTGTACCGTAATGAACCGCTATCACCTGGTCACGGCTGGAACCTGTGTAAGGGTCCGTGCTGGCGCAACCGGCGAGTACTGTGGCCAGGATGGCGGGTACTACAAAATACTTCGTGGACATATCACTGGTTTCCTATGGCTTGGGTGTTGGCGATTATGGCAGACGTCGCCACGGGGGTCATTCCCCGGTTGTAAGGCGTAGTGGCTATCGGCGGGCGCGGACGACAGGCCGGGGGCGCATCGGTGGCCTTGCTACGGGGTGCTCGGGTGTGGGGCTGGGTCTCAGCACGGGCCGTCGAACCGGATAGCGGTAATAACCCGAGTTCCCAGTGGAATATCCCATGTAGTCCGTATAGTCGGGCTGCTGGGGGGCCGTTTGCGGCTGTTGCTGGCGCAATTCGGCGCGCTGTTTTTCACGCGCCATGCGGTCCGCCGCCATACGGTCGGTGGTTTCGCGCATGTCCTCCAGGCGCTGCTGTTCTTCCTCTGCGGATCCCGCTGGTGCCTGCGCGTTGATTTTCAGGGTCTCCACGGGTTCCTCGCCTGCCGGTTTGGTGTCTGAAAAACTGACCACGCCATCCTCATCCACCGTTTTGTAGACGGTGGCGGCCTGGGCGTATGTGCAACAAAGCAGTGCTAACAGCCCTGTTTGCGCGATGGTGATAATGATTTTCATATTACTGAGTATAAGCCGTAAATCCTGATTCGTCGCCAGTGTATTAGCTACTGCGTGTGCTCGAAGCGGTTAGCGGGGACATTTTTCTTCACCCGGCCTGCATCGAACACTTTACCGTTCATGGCGATATACACCCCGGGCGGTTTGCTCTGCACCGCGCCCAGGGCGCAGCCAATATTGAAGATGGCGTCTGTCTGGGCGAAAACAGCCGGTTGCAGGGCGCCGGTGAGCACGATGCGCTTGTCTGGAATGCCCTGCAGGGCGAGGGCGGTTTTAACCATGCCGTCGGTGCCGTGGGTGATAAGCACACACTCTTCCTGACACTGCTGGCTGAGGCGGCGAATTGTGCTGCGGTCTTCATCGGTCATATCAAGGCTGTCTTTGCGCATTGCCGACTCCACGGTGAAGGCAAAGCCCACGGCCATGCGTTCGAGCAGCTCGCCGTACCTGATTCCGCTGTGGCCAGCAAGTCCGGCAGTTCATCCGCCGTCTCAAGCTCGTGTATCATGACACTCAACTCGGCCAGCACGCTGGCGCGGGCAGGGGCTGCGCCATCGGGCATCATGGTTTCCTGATCCCAGTGCAGTATGCCCATGGCATTGTTCAGTGCCGAGATGCGCTTCTTGCGCGCTTCCAGATTTTCGTAAGCCTTCATGCTTTGTACCCTCTCCTGGTCGGGTATTAGTCGGACCCGATGTATTCGAAGCGCGGTTGTTCCCGGCCGTCGTGCATCACGGTTTGCTGGAACATGGACAAGGGACGCACCCACAGGCCACCATCGCCATATAACGGTGTATACACCACCAGTAATTCTGCGGTTTCAGAGTGCCTGGCCACGCCCTGCACCTGATACTCGCCGCCTTTAAAATGCCTGTATTTTCCCGGTTTCAGTGCCATCGTGTGTGCCGCTCAATATTTCGGTCAGTATAGGGCAATATGGGATCGCCCGGAGGGGGATCGCCTCAAATATTGGCGTGCCAGGCTTTGACAGTGAATAAGCACAGAGCTATTGTCGATGCAGTCAGATACCCTGGGAGTTTGATCGCCAGATGTGTGTGAACCAGGGCAGTGCCGTCGCCATCGAGAAGGCAATCGAAGCGCAAACGGTGAGTACAGCCGTAACCAATAGCGGCGTGGAAATTTCAGGCCGGTTCACCCGTGTGGTCAAAGACACCGTTGGCAATGCCGCCTACCTGCAATGCACCGGCCCTACCCGGCTGGCTTATCAGGGAGTGGAGTTGGACGGCCACGGCATAGCGCGGCACCCCGACGGCTTTGGCAGTCCGGTGGGTCGACTGCAAGCCATGGAACGGTGTCTGTCCAGCTATGGCATCGATGAACTTGTGCAACACGGTATCGAGATCGGCAAGCCAGTGAAGCTGGAGTTTCGCTCTGGTGTCACAGTCGGCGGATCACTGACGGCTATTATTCGTCGCGACCAGAAGAACCTGGTATTCAGCTTCGAGCAATGCACTGTCACAGCCCACGATGGTGAGCTGTTATTTGACCCCGCCTGGGGTGTTTATGACATGGCTGTGGGTGACTCTGTGGTCTCTCTTACGGGGCACTAGTGTTCAGTACGCCGCGGGCGAGCTGGTCGCGCTCTATGGATTCGAACAGGGCCTGGAAGTTGCCCTCGCCAAAACCCTCATCGCGCTTGCGCTGGATGAACTCAAAGAAAATAGGGCCGATGACGGTATCGGAGAATATCTGCAGCAGCAGGCGCGGGTCACCGTTCTCGGTGGAGCCGTCCAGCAGTATGCCGCGAGACTTCAGTTCGTCTATCGGTTCACCGTGACCGGGCAGGCGTTCATCCAGCATCTCGTAGTAGGCGTCCGGGGGCGGTGTCATAAAGGTCACACCGCTTTTCTTGAGACGATCCCAGCAGGCCGGCAGGTCATCACAGGCGAAGGCGATATGCTGTATGCCTTCGCCGTTGTACGCCATCAGGTATTCCTCGATCTGGCCCTGGCTGCCCGCTTCCTCATTCAGCGGGATGCGGATCTTGCCGTCTGGCGAGGTCATGGCGCGTGATGTCAGGCCGGTGTATTCGCCCTTGATATCGAAGTGGCGAATCTCGCGGAAATTGAACAGTTTCTCGTAATACTCCGCCCAGTAAGTCATGCGGCCACGATAGACGTTGTGAGTCAGGTGATCGATGGTGTGGAAGCCGCAACCCTCGGGGTGGCGATCCGCGCCTTCCAGGAATTCAAAATCAATGTCGTAAATGGTTGAGCCTTCCTGGTAGCGGTCTATCAGGTAGACAATGGCGCCACCGATGCCGCGAATGGCGGGCAGCTTGAGCTCCATGGGGCCCACCGGGATATCGATGGGCTGGGCACCCAGATCAAGGGCGCGCTGATAGGCATGGGCTGCGTTCTTCACCCGAAAGGCCATGCCGCAGGCGGAGGGGCCGTGCTCGTTCGCGTAATAGGCCGCGGGTGAGTTTTTTTCATAGTTCACGATAAAGTTGATGCCGCCCTGGCGCCACAAATCGACATCCTTGGAGCGGTGGCTGGCAACATGGCTAAAGCCCATCATTTCGAATACCGGTTCTAGCACACCGCGCTCGGCCGCCGCATATTCTACAAACTCGAAACCGTCCAGTCCCATGGGGTTTTCAAACAAATCTGCCATTTTTTTATGCTCCTTATTCGTGTGCGGTCGCGTATTTAACTGTAGTTCATTTAACGCTGTTCCGGGGACGGAAAGTATAATGTTCGTGGAGAGGCGTTGTTCTCTTATATGCCCTCTTATTATGCTATTATCAGGTGTATTCCTTCTATATTTATTAATATTAGGGTGTATTCCTGCCATGAAGCTTGACCGCAAAGAACGCGAGATCCTGCATATCCTGCAAACCGACGGGCGCATCTCCAATGTCGAGCTGGCGGAGCGGGTGGGTCTGTCAGAATCGCCCTGTTTTCGGCGGGTCAAACGGCTGGAAGAGAGCGGCATGATACGGGGCTACACCGCCAACCTGGACCAGCGTCAGTTGGGCTTGCAGGTCACGGCCTTTGTGCAGGTGTCGCTGGACAAACGCGATGACAGGAAACAGCGCGATTTTCTCACCCGGGTGGAGGCGGAGGAACACATCGTGGAGTGCCATGCCATGAGTGGTAGTGCCGACTTTCTGCTCAAGGTCCTGGCCTACTCCATGGATCACTTCTCGGAGTTGTCCATGCAGCGGATACTCAAGTTTCCGGGGGTGAAAAACATGGAGTCAACGTTCAGTCTTATGGCCATCAAGCAGAGCCAGGTCATGCCGGTGAAGCAGGGCGGCTAGCTATTGCTCAACCAGATTGATGCTGTCGCCGTCGAGGCTGATAAGCCGCTGTTTGTAAAGTGCGCCAATGGCCTGTTTGAAAATTTTCTTACTGACCCCGAAGGTCGCGTAGATGTCTTTGGGTGGGCTCTTATCCGTCAGCGTCAATCGGCCATCGTGCGCCTGCAGCTCCCGCATGATGTGCTCGGTAACGGTATTAATCTTGTCTTTGCTGAAACCCGGTTTGTTGAGGCTCAGATCAATCTTGTTATCCGCGCGAATGCGCTTGATATAGCCATCGATGACCTGTCCTTTGCGTACAGGTTGAAACAGCTCGTTGGCATATAACAGCCCCCAGCAGCGATGATTGATCACGGCTTTGAAGCCCATTTCTGTCCTGTCGGCAATCACCAGTGACACCTGCTCCCCCACGGTAAAACCGCTGGCGTCGTCTTTTATCCAGTGGTCAATGCGGGTGGAACCGGCGATGCGGTTCTGGTTGTCCAGATAGACTTTTACCAGTGTGCGCTGGCCCTTGCGCAGCGCATGCTGTTGCTCGGCGTAGGGAATAAAAAGGTCTTTGGGCAACCCCCAGTCCACAAAGGCACCGGTCTGGTTGACATCTACCACCTCCAGCCACGCCACCTGGCCCATTTCAGCTAACGGCTTCATTTGCGAAATGCGGCTCTGACCTTGGGGTCGTAGCTTTTGCGTATCAGTGATGCGGGGTAGTTGTTGCCCGGCAGCGAGGTGCGGATATCAGAGCTGTGACCCTGCGCGGGCATGCGCAGTGGTGGCCGGGCAATGGGGCGCCCCGCAATGGGGTGCTCTGGCCTGGGTCTGTGCTTGCGTCCCCAGGGGCGTCGCGCCGGATAGTTATAATAGCCCGAGTATCCCGATGAATAGCCCCAGTACCCGGGATTGTCGTCCACCGGGTACTGGGGCTGGGCTTGTGTCTGCGCCTGTAACTGGCGCAGCTCGGCGCGATGTTTCTCTCGCGCCATACGGTCGGCGGCCATGCGGTCGGTGGTGTCGCGCATGTCCTGCAGGCGTTGCTGCTCCACCTCACTTACCTGCGGCGCCCGGGCGTCGATCACCAGTGTTTCCACCGGGCTCTCGCCGGTCGGCTTGATGTCTGTAAAGCTGGCCACGCCGTTCTCATCCACTGTTTTATAAACGGTAGCGGCCAGGCCGGGGAGGCAGCACAGCAGCGCCAATGCCGGCAGCCATCTGTGCTTGGTTGAACAGGTTTGGCTCATGGTGCTGATTATAGGGTATACAGGCCCGGCGCGCAGGACAAAGACGGAGATCAGGTATGACGTATTGTCGCAACCAAAGAAAAAGTAAGTTCTGCACAAAACGAACGGGAATAATGCTGACGTATATCAAACAAGGTTTTTTGAAAAACACCGTAAAATAGACACATTGGATGGCTGTGGGTTTTTAGCACACGTTTTCGTTGTGATTGGAATTGTATGGTTTCTTTGCGCCGGTTCTTTCGCGCCGCGGTCACTAACTAGTGCCCATCCGGAAACGCCGATATTTCCCTGGATCATCTTTCCCGCGCAGGCGGGAACCCGGTAAAATCAAGGGCTTGCTGGATCCCCGCCTGCGCGGGGACGACAAATATGTGAGTTTCCGGACGGTCACTAGCTATCAACAATTAACAAATGGAAAACCAGATGATTAAACGAACAATAACAAAACTGGCCCTGCTGGGGCTCGCTCTGGCAGGCACAGTGGCGCAGGCCGTACCGCTCGTCCCCGAGAAGTCGGGTTGGAGCGGGCATGTCAATCTGGGTGTGGGCGCGGGTACTTCCGAGACTAATATGCTCGACGGGATCGCCTCTATAGACCTGGGTGCAAAAAGGATTTCCAGCCTTGAAGACAGTCCCGACAGTGAAGACTTTGTTATTCCCGCTGTCCACTTTGAGGTGGGCTATACCCTGGCGGATATGGGTACGCAGTTCTACGCCGGCAACCAGGTAGCGGACTATCTCAGCTTCGACCTGGAGACGACCCTGGAAACCCATTTCGGGGTGCGCCAGGATCTCCCTGGCATCGGCACTGTGGATTTCTCCCTGGCGGTGTCCTCACTGCCAACGGACGTGTGGAAAGACCCCTACGTGGTTGACGTCGATCGCGGCGATACCGAAAGGACCAGCGCAGGCATCCACATCGCCTGGGACCGGATCTTCAGCACACCACTGGAATTGGTATATTCGGCCATGGAGATTGAGCTTGACGATGAGCGCAGCGGCGAGGGCCTGGGACTCAGCAGGGAGGACCAGAGATTACTGCGACGCGAGGGTATGGCCTACCGCCTCGACCTGAATTACGACTGGGAAATCAACGAGCGCCACCGCCTGGTCCCGGGTATCACTTACCTGGACTTCAACCTCGATGGCGACGCTATGAAAGAGGACGGTCTGGGCCTGCAACTGAAGTATCTTTATTCGGTAAACCGCTGGCGTATCGTCAGTGAGGTCTATTACCAGGACCTTGAGGCCGACACCCGCAACCCGATTTACGGCAAGGAGCGCCAGATGGAAACCCTGGGCGCGAGCATTACCACGTTCTATTCGAAGCCATTCGGGTGGAAAAACTGGGCTGCCAACGCGACCCTCGGTTACCAGGATGATGACAGTAATATCGATTTTTATGACGCCAGCTTCGGGCTGGTTTCAATTGGCATGCTATACAGGTTTGATTAAATGAAAACCATTAATACAACAATCAGGCAGCTGCCGGCTCTGCTGGCTGCCAGTTTGACCCTTGCCACAGCACCGGCGGCACTTGCAGGTTCCCCTGCGCTGACCGGCCTGGTGGCCGAGGCCGACACCGCCGAATCCGTCTTTACCTCCCCGGCCGGCATGTCCCGGCTGCATGGCACAAATATGACTATCCAGACCATGATTGCCTCATCCCAGTCCAATTTTGATGTGGATGAGAGCAAGACTGAAGTGGGGGGCGGCGACCCTAACCTGGGCAATGATCCGATTATCATTCCTTCTCTATATTACGTAAGGCAATTAAACGACAGGTGGCACGCGGGCGTTTCGCTGACCATACCCAGTGGTTTTGGCTCCGACTACGGCAGCAAGTGGGCGGGTCGTTATAACACGGTCGACTTTTCACTGGTCTATGTTGCATTGACGCCAACGGTGGCCTATCGCGTCAATGAGAAGTTGTCACTGGGCATGGGTGTCGGCATCAACTACACGTCGGAGACCAGTGAGGTGAAGATTCCCCAGCTGCTCAAAGAGGGGGACGGGAAAATAAGCTCGGATATGGATGGCGTGGGTGTCAATGTCACTTTATCCATGCTCTACGAGTTCACGGAGCGCACCCGTGCCGGTATCGCCTGGACCAGTGACTCCGATGCCGACCTGGAAGGCAACATAAAGCTGCGCAAGCTGGGCCCGGTTTTCGACGAGGTCGCTACAGAACTGGGTATCAAGAACATCAATGTGGAGTTGACCAACACCCTGCCGCAGCGGGTGCTGGCCGGCATGTACCATGAATTCGAGTCGGGCAATTACTTCACCGTCGACGGCATGTGGATGAAGTTCTCCGATTTTACGGTCAGTGATATCAAACTCGACGGCAATAAGGTGAATGTCAACGCGCCGGACATCTACAACGATCTCTGGGCGCTCACGGTCGGAGCCGGTTTTCCAGTCAACGAGCGTATGACCTACAAGGTAGGCGCAATGTATTTGTCACAGGGGGTGGACGATGAGGACCGGAACTTTTCCATTCCCCTGGACGAGATGTGGGGTGCCGGTGTCGGCCTGACCTACCATTTGCCAAATGAGCGCAGCCTTGACCTGAACGCGACTTATATCAATGTGGGTGAGTCGCCGATTGATACCGGCAACGGGGAACCGGGCCTGGGTCGTGTGGCCGGGGAGAACGATGACCCCTACGTGATTTTGTTTGAGCTCACCTACCACCTTTAGGCCTGTCCGGGGTGTAATCCGGTAGCGAGTCGAAGCAATAATTTGAGCCCGCCAAACATAGAAAACAATGATCTATATCCGAATGACACCTAGGTGCGCCGAGAACCTGGAACGTGAAGCTCGCGTATCACTATTGGGCTCAAGCCTGGTTCGACTCTCACAGGAGCTTTCACTACAACCCTCTGTCAAAGATTGGAGCAAACTAGTACCCATGCGCAATATTATTACCAAATCGCTGCTGATCGTTGCCACATTGTTATTGAGTCATCCAGCATTGGCGACAATCGCTGAAACAACACGAATTGTTGTAGAGGGCGATATAGCAATTGAAACCTTCATCTATGGTGACGGGAACGAAACGCTTATTATCGCTGCGGGAAACGGCAGACCTGCAGCGCAGTTGGAACAACTGGCCAGGAATATCGCGGCCGGTGGTTTTCAGGTCGTAACCTACAATTATCGTACCATCGGCGGGAGCAAAGGCCCCATCGATGACATCACCCTAATCGACCTTGCTGAGGACGTGTGGCGTATCGCCGATGCGATGAGCCTGGAAACGGTCCATCTCGCGGGGAAAACTTATGGCAACCGGGTCATGCGGGCCGCTGCGTCGAGCAAGCCGGATCGCACGCTGAGCATCACTCTTATAGGTGCAGGCGGAGAAATACTGCCGTCAGAGGAAGTTCAGGCCATGTACTGGCGCTATGTTGATCCGGAAACGCCCAGGCAGGAATGGCAGAAACTGCAGGGTGAATTGATGTTTGCACCAGGCAATGAACATCTTGCCAGTCGATCCGCCGAGCTTGGATCTTACCCGGAATTGGCCGCTGCACAAATCAAAGCCAGCAAGGCGACACCAAAAGGCAAATGGTTCGATGGCGGAACAGCGCCGATGTTAATCCTGACCTGTCTCAGGGATCGAATTGCGGTGCCGGAGAATGGCTTGAACTTAGCCAAAACCAGGCCGGAAACGTGGCTGGTAGGTATTCCTGGTTGCGGTCATAACATGCTATATGAGCGACCGGAAGACCTCTCCCGGCTGATCGTTGACTATATTAATCAGCATTCCACGAATGACCGTTGACTTTTAGACCAGGCACTTACATGATTCGATCGTTCAACAATTCGTCAGCGCCCCTGGTAGTGTTGGTCAGTCTATTGACTGCCATCGTCACGCCTAGTAACTTTATCGCAGACTTTCGTCGTGACTTCTCCACGATGGAGGTAATTGGCGAACACATCGATATAGGGCGATTCCCATGCAGCAATCGATCCTGCGACGGATACTCATGAATAAACCTGCCATCCTGCTGCTGTTTGCAGTGCTTATTGGCGGCTCATATCAGGCCCACGCGCAATCCGAGGAAACATTTACAGACAGAGTTTATCTGAAAAATGGCGATCGGCTCACCGGCAGCATCAAGGAACTGGACCGGGGAAAATTGCGTCTCAAGACTGAAACAATGGATACTGTTTATCTTCATTGGGTGGATGTCGAATCTGTGGAGAGCACCACCTATTTGCGCATCGCTGTAACCGATGGTACCTACAGGTATGGCCGTATGCAGAAATCGGCGGAGGAAGCGAACATCAGGATTTTTGGTGCCGGGGATTCTGTTGAAATACCCATGCATATAATTTCAGGCATGAAGCCACTTCGGGTTGACCAAACTATCTTGCAGCAGCTTGAAGGTGAAATCACTGCCGGCGTGGATTACAGGCAGGACACTGATATATTGCTGGTAAATGTCGGGTCAAAGCTGCGCTATCGAGAGGAAAAGTACGAGCTTGAATTGGGTTTGAACTGGAACGAAACGCAACGTGGCGAAGCTGGAAGCCGCCATCAGGTACAGGCAGGCGAGTGTTGTCAGTAGTTTTCGGGTGCCGTTAATGGGCCGCATGTGCTTACTCCTGTTGGTTGGTTTTATGTTGTCACCGTGGTACAAGTGAGCTGTCCCCGTGGGTGCCCAGCTCACCCAGGTAGCGCGATAATTCCTCTATAAACAGGCGCGCGCGAATGGTCTGTGTTTCCTCCGGGTCACATACCAGGAAGATGCCCGCGTCCACCGGCAGGACTTCATCCAGCAGGCGCACCAGCGTGCCCCGGCGCAGATCGGCGGCGACTTCGAGTTGGTCCGCCAGCACCACACCCAGGCCGGCCCGCGCCGCTTCAATCGACTGGAACCCGTAATCAAAGTGGATATTGCCAGTGCCGCGCGCCTGGCTGATGCCGTGAATGGCGAACCATTCCTCCCAGTGCTGAAACCGTTCGTGCAGCAGTGTGTACTGCAGCAGGTCTTGCGGTTTGCTGATCGGCTTGTTTGCAGAAACCAGTGACGGTGCCGCCACCGGGAAATAGTATTCCTGGTACAGCTTGCGGATATCCTTGCCGTGGACTTCTGGCTGCCCCAGGCACAGGGCCAGATCGAATTGCTGCGGCAGTTTGCGCTGGTGGGGCTCTATGGTCACAAAACGTAGTTCAACCTCTGGATAGCGCCCGGCAAAGCCTTTGATCACACCGGGCAGCCAGTTGATCGATATCGTCGGCGTAATCGCCACGACCAACTCACCGGCCAGTGACTCCGGGTTCAGGTGCAGTACCCCTTCCTGCAGGGTGTCCAGCGCATCCTGTACCACACTCAGGAAGCGGCGCCCCGCGGCAGTCAGCTGCATACGGTTCTTTTCCCGGTCGAACAGGGAGGTGCCCAGTTGTTCTTCCAGAATACGTACCTGTCTGCTGAGAGCCGCGTGAGTCAGGTGCAACTCCTCTGCGGCGCGACGAACGTGGGAGTGGCGCCCTACGGCTTCGAAGGCACGCAGTGTGTTGAGTGGTATGGGACGTTTCATGGCGGTTTTATGGTTAACTATAGTTACCAATTCGGACTAATTTAATTGCTTGTGGAAAGATAATCGATCCATAGAATAAGGTCAATTGTTCCCGCACAACAGGACTTGTTATCCATGCGCAAAATCAATATTGCGGTTATCCCCGGCGATGGCATCGGCACGGAAGTGATGCCTGAGGGACTGCGTGTCCTCGAGGCGGCAGGTGCCCTGCACGGTGTTCAGTACTGCTGGAAAGAGTTTGACTGGTCCTGTGAGTATTACGCCCGTACCGGCGCCATGATGCCACAGGACGGCCTCGAGCAGCTGCGCGACTTCGACGCCATCTACCTTGGCGCGGTGGGTTTTCCCGGGGTACCGGACCACGTGTCCCTGTGGGGCCTGCTGATTCCCATCCGCAGGGAGTTTGACCAGTACATCAACCTGCGACCCGTGCGCCTGTTTGAGGGGGTGCCCTGCCCCCTTGGCGGGCCGAGAGCCCGGCGATATCGACTTCATGGTGGTCAGGGAGAATGTCGAGGGCGAGTATTCCGCCATCGGCGGTATCCAGTACGAGGGCACCGACGCCGAGTTGGTCATACAGCAGAGTGTATTCACCCGCCGCGGTGTTGACCGGGTGCTGCGCTATGCCTATGAATTGGCGGATTCGCGTCCCGCCCGGCACCTGACCTCCGCCACCAAATCCAACGGCATCGTACATAGCATGCCCTACTGGGATGGACGCGTGGCAGAAATGGGCAGCCAGTATCCGCAGGTACACACGGACCAATACCACATCGATATTCTCACCGCGAACTTCGTGCGCATGCCGGATCATTTCGACGTGGTGGTGGGTAGCAACCTGTTCGGCGATATCCTGTCGGACCTTGGTCCCGCCTGTACCGGCACTATCGCTATCGCTCCCTCCGCGAATATCAACCCTGAAAAAAATCACCCGTCCATGTTCGAGCCGGTGCACGGTTCGGCCCCGGATATCGCCGGGCAAAATATCGCCAATCCCATCGGTATGATCTGGGCCGGCGCCATGATGATGCAGCATCTGGGCTACACTGAAGTACACGACAGCATTATGGCTGCGGTGGAGCAGGTGTTGCGCGAGGGGCTCTGCCTTACCCGGGATATGGGTGGCAGCGCATCGACACAGGATCTGGGCCAGGCGATTGCCGGTTTACTGCAATAATTTTATAAGCGAGGAATTGAACATGGCACAGATGATCTACCCGACCACCAACCTGACCGCCACCGAACAAATGGTTATCGAGCGGGGGGAGGGGGTGTACGTTTACGACAGTAACGGCAAGAAATACCTGGAGGGTCTGGCGGGCCTGTGGTGTACGGCACTGGGTTATGGCAACGAGGAAATTATCGAAACCGCCGCCGAGCAGATGCGCAAGCTGACCTATAGCCATATGTTTGGAGGGAAAACCCACCCGGCCGCCATGGAGTTGGCCGACAAGTTGTCCGCCATGGTGCCGATCAGCGATGGGCGGGTGTTTCTCGGTAGTTCAGGCTCCGATGCCAACGACACCCAGATCAAACTGCTGCGCTATTATTTCAATGCCATCGGCAAGCCGGAGAAATACAAGATCATCTCCCGCGAGCGTGCCTACCACGGAGTGACTGTGGCCGCCGCCGCCCTCACCGGCCTGCCCGCCAACCACACCCATTTCGATTTGCCCTTTGAAGCCCTCGGTGTCTTGCGCACGGGCTCGCCCCACTTTTACAGAGACGGACTCCCGGGGGAGAGCGAGGAAGAATTCGCCAGCCGCCGCGCCCGTGAACTGGAGGAGCTGATACTGGCGGAAGGCCCGGAAACGATCGCCGCCATGATTGCCGAGCCGGTCAACGGTGCGGGCGGAGTGATCATACCGCCTGCGGGTTATTTCCAGAAAATCCAGGCGGTATTGGATAGATACGACATCATTCTGTGGGACGATGAAGTGATCTGTGGTTTTGGTCGCCTGGGCGAGGATTTCGGCGCGACCAAACTGGGTATGAAGCCAAAGATGATGTCCCTGGCAAAAGGGCTTTCCTCCGCCTATATGCCTATCAGCGCGGCGGTGATCACCGGCGATATGTACCAGGCCATGGTCCAACCCAGCGCCGAGGTCGGCGCATTCGGCCACGGCTACACCTACAGCGGCCACCCCGTGGCCTGCGCCGTGGCGTCCAAGGTATTGGATATTTACCAGCGGGACAAAGTGTTTGATAAGGCACGCGTGACCGGTGAGTACCTGCAGTCGCGCCTGGCCACATTCAGGGATCATCCGCTGGTGGGCGAGGTGCGCGGCATGGGCATGATCGGCGCACTGGAACTGGTGGCCAACAAGCAGACCAAACAGGCCTTTGATGGCAATGCCGTGGCGGGCTTCTGCCAGCAAGCCTGCGAAGAAAATGGCCTCATCCTGCGCGCGCTGGGCGGCAACGGCATTGCCATCTGCCCGCCACTGATTATCAGCGAGGCGCAGGTGGATGAGTTGGTGGACAAACTGGGTCGCGCCCTGGATGCGACCCTGCAACATGTCGCCGACAAGCAATTACTGGTTGCCTGAGGTTCCCATGACTGAATTCAACCAACCGCTGAGCGGTAATGATATGCCGCGTTTCGGTGGTATCGCCAGTATGTTTCGGCTGCCCGTACAGAGTGACGCCAGTGGTCTGGATGTGGCGTTGGTGGGCGTACCCCTTGATATCGGAACCAGTAACCGCACCGGTTCCCGCTATGGGCCGCGCGAGATACGCAGTGAATCCGTACTGGTGCGGCCTTACGGTATGGCGACACGTGCCGCGCCGTTTGACTCGTTCCAGGTAGCCGATGTTGGCGATGTGCCCCTGAATACCTACAGCCTGGAAAAATCCATAGGCATTATCGAGAGGCACTTCGACGGGCTGCTGGCCGGCGGCGCTAAAACTATCGCACTGGGCGGCGACCACACTGTCGCGTTGCCGATACTGCGCGCGCAGCACAAGGTGCACGGCCAGATGGCACTGGTGCATGTGGATGCTCACGCGGACACCAATGACAGCATGTTCGGCGAGCGTATTACCCACGGCACAATTTTCCGGCGGGCGATCGAGGAGCAGCTGGTCGACCCGGCGCACATGTTCCAGATTGGCCTGCGCGCCACCGGCTATGCGGCGGAGGATTTCGACTGGGCGCGGGAACGTGGCGTCCGGGTGGTGCCGGCGGAGGAGTGCTGGTACAAATCCCTGGCGCCGCTGATGGCGGAAATACGGGAGTCCATCGGGCCGGATAGGCCGGTTTACCTGAGCTTTGATATCGATGGGCTGGACCCCTCGGTCGCGCCCGGCACCGGCACCCCCGAACCCGGCGGCCTGAGCACATCCCAGGGCCTGGAGATTATCCGCGGTATGTACGGCTTAAACCTGATTGGCTGTGACCTGGTGGAAGTGTCGCCGTCCTATGATACCAGCGGCAATACGGCGTTGCTGGCCGCTAATCTGGTGTTTGAAATGCTGTGCAGCCTGCCGGGCTGCCAGCGCAGGGCTTGAAAGCGCAACCTAGAGCATAAGCATCCGTACGACCCAGCATACGATCAACCCAACCTGCACCAGGAAGAAGGAGAAACGGAGCATAATCATCGGTGTACTGATCGATATCAGGTGCGTGACGCTTTGCGCAATTCTTGCGTAAAGCAGCCAGCAGGCTGTCGAGTTGGTAATGTCCGTGTTGTCGGTAACCATGGCAAAAAGCAGGACGCCGATAAACAGCGGAATATTTTCCAGGCAATTATTCAGTGCGCGAGTCAGGCGTCGCCCATACCCTTCCAGGTCATTGCCGTTAGGGTCAAATGCCATGCTCCCGGTGCTTTTGCTGGCCAGCATTCGCATTCCCGGCAACTGCACTAACAGTACCGCCCACCACAGGACTAACCACAGGATTGTTGACTCAGTTGCATTCATTATTAGACTCTTCCGGTAACGTTGAATTTATTTATTAAGTGTTAACGTAAGGAACTGCATGCACAGTGTTCTTTGTGATGGCTGAAAAGTCAATATGACAAGTAGCTCTCTAATCGAATTGCTTGTTAAGCAGGCCGCTGCGGTCCAGCGCTTGATAGATTTTCCGACTGCTTTTTGCCAGCCGTTGAACATCCCCCAGTGACGGCGTTTCTCCATTATCCAGCTGGCATTCCCAGTATTCCAACTCCGAATCAAGAAAATCCAGTAACTTTCTTGAGCAACCCCGGCAGATCCCCGAGCAGAGAACAGCCTCGGGAATATCGAAGGGAATGTCACTTCTCGCCTGTCCAATCAATGAACGCATGGCGGTTGCAGTGTCTGGTTTCAATATTGCTTCCTAAGTTGGTGTCCGGTTTTATTAGACCACTACAGACTTATACAAGGATAGATCATGCGGAGATATTTAGGCATAAATGATCATTGAGATCTGACACTGCCCGTCAGGTCAGGGGCAGACCAGTGCACGTTATGCTTTATACAATTCCGCTCTCTGCCGGACCTGGTCTGGTGGAATCTCCGCGGAAATGCAGATTTCCATCCCGCTGTAACAAGCCGCCTATGGCCATGCCGTAATCGCAGCACTCGCCCCGCCATTTGGTAACGCAGGTTGATGCGGTAACTTCCGGCGCGGCGTGTCGCAGCGCCTGTTCTGCGCTTTCTGCGACCTGCGGGGGAAACTGGGGGAATAAATTGCTCTCGATTGTTTTACCCGAGGGTGTGACAAATACCAGTTGCGGGCTGTGCTCGGCTGAGGAGGGCTCTTCCAGGCGGACTTCGTAACTCCCCCTGTGCAATTGAGCGTGGTGATGTCGACACAGGACTAAAAGATTGCTCAGGCTGGTCTCGCCACCGTCCGCCCAGTGTTCTATGTGGTGACTTTCCACATGGTGGGCTTCGGAGCATCCCGGGAAGCGACAGGTCTTGTCCCGCATGGCCAGTGCACGCTTGATGGCGGCGGGCACAGTGCGCGCCCGCCGTCCGATATTGAGCACATCGCCCGCCTCGTCCTCCAGAACAGTCACTAAAGAGGCATCGCAGGCCAGGCGCCTGGCGGTTCTGGCGGCAATCCAGCTGTTGTCGTCGAGGTGACAGTGTTGCTGGCCGCTATATTCTGACTCGTCCCGCTGTCTGAGGGTATTGATGTCGATATGCAGCATGACCTGGCAGCGCTCGGAGCCTTTCAGGCCCCTAACTGGCGTGTTATTGTCGCTGCTGGCCACGAAATGCTCCGCGATGACCACTAGGGCGTCGGCCTGTGTCTGCGCACGGCTATCGGCGTGGGGGCAGTCATCGACATCGTCCACTTCATCGGAAAAAATCTCCGCGGAGATTTTTTCTCCCACTTGAGGCACGCTCTCTTCAGGTGCCTCCTGCTCAGATATCAGTGCCTTTTTCTCCAGCGCCTGCCGACGCTTTTCCGCCTGAATCGGTTCCACCACAGCATCGATGGCTTTAACCACCAGCGCGCCTTCTACCGCCGGTAGCCTGGCGTGGATGACCCACATGCCATCCTCGTCCTGGTAATACAACAAATTGCGCGCGTCTCGCTGCTCCCGTTCTGCTGAGTCCGCACTGGTGCGCTGTACTTTCCGGTATTTTGATACCACCTGTTCCATATGGCTGGCGGTGCCGTGTTGCGCGATCATCAGCAGGTAATCTTCGTTTTCGGGGGTGGCTACCCGGCTCATGGCACGCACTTTGGAATAGCTGATTTCCCCGGTGGCGAATGCGGCGTCTATCAAAGGCAGCTGTTGCAGGCAGTGGGCCACCCGCACCTTCTCTCGCGCGGCGCCGATGGCAATGCCGCATTTCCAGTTCAGCCAATCGACGCAGGAACGCACCGTGCCGCCACCACTCCAGGCCTTGCGGTCGTCAAACACGGCGATGAGTTTCAGCAGTCGGTAGTTTCCGGCATTTATCTGGCCGGCAAGCAGCGTAATTTCTTCGCCGAGTTTTTCATTTTGATCGGCGCGGTCCGGGGAGGGGAAAGCCGTGGAATTGGTCATGGCGGCACCTATGAAACTGTATGTATGTAAGGGGTATCCATTTAGCTCCAGCCAGGGCAAAATGCCTGGATGGATATACAGACTTTAACGCCAGTTGCTGGAAAAGACTACCCGCAAACCTGGAACGAATTTCTAGATTGGTTTTCTACTGAAGAAGCTTGCCTTGCTTTCCTTGAGCGGTTGCGCTGGCCCGACGGTTATGTCTGTCCGCGCTGCGGCTGGAGTGGAGAGGCCTATCGCGCCAGTCGTACCCGTCTGATGTGTCGGGCCTGCCAGCACCAGAACTCGGTGACCGCAGGCACTATCTTTGACAAGACCCGAACGCCATTACGTATCTGGCTTGCTGCGGCCTGGTATCTGACTAATCAGAAACAAGGAGTGAGCGCCTTAGGCTTGCAGCGAGTGCTGGGCCTGGGTAGTTATCAGACTGCCTGGACCATGCTGCACCGATTTCGTCGCGCCATGATTCGTCCAGGTCGCGAAAAGCTCAAGGGACTTGTTGAAGTAGATGAGACCTACTTGGCCATTACGGATAGGCAAAACCCTATCTCATCCAAAGGGCGAAAAAACAGTACAAATAAGGTCCTGGTAGCTGTGGCAGTAGAGATACTGCAACCCAAGGGGTTCGGGCGTATCCGCCTGCGCCGTATACCCAAAGACTCCGCCCCCCACGTAATTCCATTCGTGCAGGAGGTCGTCGAAGCTGGGGCACGGGTACACACAGACGGCTCGGCAGCCTACCGATCATTGACTGAGCTGGGTTATGTGCATCAACGCACCGTCATGCTTGGTTCCGATGTGCCCGCCCATGTGTCGATCTCCGGCGTGCATCGGGTGGCTGCGCTCGTGCAACGCTGGATTCTGGGCACACACCATGGCTCGATACAACCCGAGCATCTGGATGCCTATCTGGACGAATTTGTGTTCCGCTTCAATCGCCGCACATCGAAATCTCGCGGCATGTTGTTCTATCGACTTCTGCAGCAAGCTGTCGTGACAGCACCAGTGACCTATCAGGATTTAGCGAAAAAAACTTGAATGTTTCGGCAGCAGTACTAGAATGAATAGTATACTGGGTATCCATACAGTATTGTAGTTACTGGTGCTAAGTGGATACCCCTTATGTATGTACAGTATTGTATTTTACGCCTGCGGGCTGGACCGTGCAACAGTTTTAGCCTTATTTTACAGGCATTTCTCGCTGATTAACGTTTGGTAGAGGTGTAATATATGTCTGGTACCGAGTGGGTCAACACACACGATATGATCGACACCAATACGCCGTTCGAAGGTGTCAAACTTTCACGCATCGACAAGGACTTCGGGCCGGAGCAACTGGATCATTACCTGGAAATCGAGGGGTGAGGATAGGGTTGTAAGCGTACTAGATCTGGCGAAACCTGTCCGAGTAACGCATTAGAACCATCGACAGGACGATTGCGACCCCGGCCACGCACAGCACTGGCGCGAAGCTGCCACTTTCTGCCAGTGCCCCCGCAGCACCGGGGCCGACCATGGCACCCATGCCGATGGCCGGTACACTGAGAATCACGAAACGCCCGTCCACGTCCAGCTCCGCTATTTCCGCCACTGCAAAAGGGATACCCATGCCAATGGCGAAAGTCAGCAGGCAGGTGCCTGTGGCGTACAGCCCAAAACCGGAGACTACTGCCAGCAGAGCAAGGGCTGCGAGAATACCCAGGCAACTCACGTAGTAAGGCCGTACATTGCCGAAGCGCTCGCCCAGCCAGGCGGTCAGCAGGGAGCCGCCGGTGGCAAACAACAGCGTAATGGACAGCAGGGTGCCAATCGCTTCGGACTCGAAGCCCAGCTTACTGCCCATGCGTTCGATAAAGGCCCACATGCCCGAGGCGGCGGAAAAGAACACGAATGTTGCGAACAGGGCGGTCCAGATAGGTCGGCGATCGATGTCAGCGAATTCCTCCTGCAGTTGTTCTTCAGTAACCGCATCCCGTTCCTTCAACCCGTGGGCGGGAAGCATCAGCAGCAGGGGTGCGAGTAGCAGGGCTGCAATGACGATACCGTAGGCGGCGCCGGAAAATCCCTGGGATGGAATCAGGGTGAGTGGTAGCACAAACAACAGCACGGCGCCGGGGAAAGCCTCCGCCGCGATTTTCACGCCATACCAACGGGCCGGATTGCTGGTGTCCGCCAGAATCGTGGTACCTATGCCGTAGATCGCGGCAAAGCCTCCCCCGGCCACCACGGTGGTCAACAAGAGGAGCAGGTAACTCCCTGCCCAGGCGCCGGCCAGCAGGCCGAGCAGGGCGACCGGCAGAGCGACACAAGTGACGATGCGCCAATTCCAGCGCCGGATCCAGAAGAAAGCCCAGATGGTTACCGCGTTGTAGCCCAGAAAGAAAGCGGAGCTGATAAAGCCAATCTCCCGGTTTCCCAGCTCGCGAAAATCCTGTGCGGTGCCCAGGTACAGTGGCAGTACGTTGTAGAACAGCGCGCCGACAGCGGAGATGGCCAGGGCGGACAGGATGATGCTGGTGCTGTCGAATGCATTCTTGGTAGATGTGTCAGTCATGGCTTTAGTCTAGAGGAGCTGGCGGTTTCGACTAATGATATTTAAGACCCTTTGCATTACATTTGTGCCCTGCCGTGGCCGCTGAGGAAATCGGGTGCGGCAGTGCCACCCCATGTGGGTATAGCCGCTTTCCCCTCAGCCGTTACAATCCGTCAGGTCAGATAGAGAAGCGTCTAATGAGTAATAATATACCTTTTATCAATGCCGAGCGTCTCTGGAATCGACTGATGCAAATGGCAGAGATAGGCGCCACCGCCGCCGGTGGCTGTAACCGGCAGGCACTGACCGATGAAGATGCCGCAGGTCGCGAGCTATTTATGTCCTGGTGTCGAGACGCTGGCTGTGAGGTCAGACTGGATGCCATCGGCAACATTTTTGCCCGTCGCGCTGGTCGCAAGACAACTGCTGCACCGGTAATGACCGGCAGCCACCTGGATACCCAGCCCACGGGGGGGAAATTTGACGGCATTTACGGGGTTCTGGCCGGGCTGGAAGTTCTGGACACACTGAATGACTTTAATATCGAAACAGACCATCCTGTTGAAGTTGTTGTCTGGACCAATGAGGAAGGTTCACGCTTTGATACCGCCATGATGGGTTCGGCTGTGTGGTCGGGCGCAATGACAAAAGAACAAGCCTATCAACTCCATGATCTCGATGGAGCCACTGTTGAAGCCGAACTTCAGCGCATAGGCCAGTGCGGTCTGGACACTCCCCGCCAACCGGTGCACGCCGCTTTCGAGTTGCATATTGAACAGGGCCCGATCCTCGAATCGGAGAACCTGGATATAGGTGTGGTTACCGGCGTGCAGCACATGTGCCGCTACCGTATCAACATCCGCGGCCAGGAAACCCATGCCGGGCCCTCACCCATGTCACAGCGAAGAGATCCGATGATGGCTGTAGCGAGAATCCTGAGCGAGCTTTACCAACTCGCGGACCAGCACGCACCCGGAGCCAGGGTGACTATCGGCTATATACGCGCCGAACCAGGCTCTCCCAATACCGTGCCCGGAGAGGTAGTTTTTACTGCCGACCTGCGCCATCCTGATGCGCAGCACTATGCGGCGATGCTGGCTGCTTGCGAAGATTCAGTAAGCTCTGCCTGTACCGCCTTTAAGCTCGAAGGCGAAGCAACCCGGATTTGGGAGGCGCCCGGAGTAAGTTTTGATGCCAACTGTATAGCCGCAGTCAGAAACGCGGTCTGTAACCGCAACTATCCGGCCATGGAAATGATTTCAGGCGCTGGGCACGATGCCTGTAATATTGCCGCCGTGGCACCGATTTCAATGATCTTCGTTCCCTGCGAGGATGGACTTAGCCATAACGAGGCTGAGAACATACGTCCGGATCATGCTGCAGCCGGAGCCAACATATTGCTGGATGCCATTATGGAGTGCGCTCTTGCTTAACCTGGACAGATACCCTGTAGTGGCTGCGGCTGCAGGGTCCGGTACGGCGGCGATTCTGGTCTTTGCCTTGATGCCGGTTTTGGTGGGTGGCATGGCGGACCGTTATGCCCTTGATGACTTGCAAAGTGGCCTGATCGCGACGGTATACTTCTCTACCTATGCCCTGATGGCTCTCACGTCTCCTGTTTGGGTCAGGCGCTGGAACTGGCGCCGGATGACATTTCTCGGCTTCGTCATCATGTTGGCGAGTCTGAGTGTAGCGTCAATGGCTTCCTCCCTTGGAATCGCCATGGCTGCGGTCGCAGTCAGTGGCCTGGGTGCCGGTTTGCTTTACCCCATAAGTTTGACCCTTGTCTCGGACATGGAGCATACCGAGCGGGTCTACTCTATCAAAATAGCAGTAGAGCAACTGGTTCCTGCCAGCTTGTTGATTCTGCTGTCATTGGGTTGGTTCCTGGGAAGTGGGCTGGAAGCGACGTTGCTCGCTCTGTTGGTGGCTATGGCCGGATGCCTGCTGGCGAGTATTGCGATGCCAGCCAGCGGCTGTCACCGGGAATCGACAATTGCTGGCAAGCAGCGAGGCCTGGCAATGGGATTGCTCGCCTTACTCGCGCTGGCAATCAACTTTGCCGGCTTTGCCGGGCTGTGGGTTTTTCTGGAGCGCATTGCCATCGAGAGCGGCTTCGACGCGGAATTTACCAACCTGTGGCTGGCTGTTGGCCTGGTTACCTCTGGAGTTGGACCTCTGGTGGCTGCAGGGGTGGCAGACAGGTTCGGTAGGATATGGCCTGTGCTCCTGAGCACTTCTTTGGCAATAGCCAGTATGGTACTTCTGGCTGGCACCGTGAGCCAAATGTCTTATGCTGCTGTGTTGACTCTTCTTCCGCTGACCTACTATTTCGCTATTTCATATTTTTTTAGTATCGTCGCCGAGGCCGATACCAACGGGAAAATAGCCGGACTAATGGCGTTCGCACTTGCGATGGGTGCGGCATCCGGGCCAGCACTATTTGGCGCAGTGAAGAGTGTCAACGGTCCAGTATTGGGTCTGATGGCGTTACTCATTGCCGTTGGTGCAGTGTTAATCCTGCTTATAGCAACAAGGTTAAACAAGACATCGGAGAAGCCCTGTCATGAGTGAAGAGCATACGGGCGGATTATGAACAAGGGTAATTATATGAATGCCACTGAAGAGTTTGATATCAAGACCTACACCAGCGCGACCTTGCGCATGGATGCTCGAATTGAATACCGGGACATGAGCGCAGCGGAAGTGTTCGATGTTATGGGCGACCCGCAGCGGATCACCGACTGGTACCTGCTGGCCAAGGCCGTAAAGATGCATCCGAAGCGCGAAGGAGAGGAACAAAAGTTCAATGTGGAGTTTACTTTCTTCGGTGATGTTTTCGAGGAGATACTTCACTGGGACCCGCCGCGCCGCTACGTCTATCTGGCCAAAGGCGATGACTTTCCGATCAAGGATTATGTCGCCTGCATTGAAATCGAAGAGAGCGGCCCAAACAGTGGCACCATGAGCTGGAAGATTTACTGTGACGTTATCGAAGGTGAACACTTCCAGCGCATTCTTCCCGCGATGTTGCCCGCAATTAACGAGGCCAGCATGGAAAACCTCAGCAAGTTGATCGGCGGGGTGTCCTGCCAGGTAGATAGTTATTTCTAGCGGAGAGTGATATGTATTTTGATCTGGCGGGCAAAGTCGCATTTATAACCGGTGGTGCAAGCGGCATCGGCCTTGCCGTGGCCCGACGTTTCTGCTCGGCGGGAGCTTGCGTGGTTATTGCCGACCGGCAGGATGGGCAGGAGATCGCAGAGCAGATTGGCGCCCGATATCAAGCCCTCGACGTGAGTGATGGTGAGGCGATAAATCGGGCGCTGGAAATGACCGTCGCACAGGAAGGGAAAATCGATATTCTGGTGAACAACGCAGGCATTAATGGTGCAGATGGCGTGGTCCTGGAAGAGTGTGACGATGATCTCACCCGAAAACTGTTCGAGGTGAACACATTCGGTGTTTATTATGGACTGAAGTATGGTCCCAGGCATATGAATGATGGCGGGAGTATTGTTAATACCGCCTCACTCGCTGCTTCCTATGTATTCCCCGGGTCGGGTCCCTATTCCGCCAGTAAGGCGGCGGTGGCCAGCTTAACGGCCATGGCGGCCTCGGAACTGGCTCAGCGGCAGATTCGCGTTAATGCGGTAGCACCTTCCTTTATCCGTACTCCTCTGGCGATGGACGATATCGAGCTTTTCGAAAAAATTGGCGAGCGTGCTACCAATGCCCTACGCATAGCCGAACCTGAAGAGGTCGCGGCAGTCTTTCATTTTCTCGCCAGTGACGATGCAGCTTACATCAATGGTCAGATTATCAATGTGGACGGCGGAATGTCTATTGGGCTTACCCAGGCTATGGTCGAGCTTATCAATCAATAGGGGTATCGAACTGTGAGAGCCAATCGAGTACTACAAATCAGCAAAAATAACGCCTGCGTGGTAGAGCAGTCCATTGCTGATCCCGGCCCCGGATTTGTGCTGGTACGGCAAACCATTGCCCCGAACTGTATTGAGCATCGTATCTACGATACAGGCTTCTTTGAATTTCATGAAAAAGGGCACAACACAACTGTTGACGACCACGCCTACCTGGGTGAGGGCGAAAGCTGCGCACATGCGGGACATGAGGGCGTTGGTGTCGTTGTCTCGGTGGGCGCTGGAGTCACCCGCTGGCACCCCGGGCAGCGCGTGGTGGCGTTTCAAGGGTGGGCCTGTGGCGAATGTTGGGTGTGTGAAAACGGTCTGGGCGCAACTCACTGTATAAACCTCAAGTTGCCGGTTGATATTGAAAATGTGAATGGCAGTGAATCGGGAGGTAATGGCTTTTGTGAATACCGACTGGTGCCCGCAAATATGTTGGAGGAAATTCCCGATCAGTTAAGCGACAAATACGCCAGTGCCGCCAACTGTCTTATCGGCTGTACTTACAGTGGCATCAGGGACTTGAAGGTTGAGCCCGAAAGCGTGTGCCTGGTCGGCGGAGTGGGCTTTATTGGTTTAGCCACACTGGTGAACCTCAAGTACCGCGGTGCCACGGTTATTGTACTGGGCCGTGATCCGGCGCGGATGCAGGCGGCTATGGGCCGATTTGAAGCAGATTATATCGTCAACCCGGATGACGACGATTGGCTGGAGCAGGTACGTGCTCTCACGCCTCAGGGTCGGGGCGTGGACTTTGCCTTTGAATGCTCCGGCTACCCCTACTACCAGCAGCGTTGTATGGATGCCTTGCGTCACTACGGCACCTTGATGTTACTGGGTTACGCAGCGCATGAAGGCAGGGAGCTTACCTGGGACGTGCACACAGAATCGGCGTTCTGCTGGGGGCATAAAGTTGTCACGGCGCACTTTGATGTGAACTTCAACCACCGCAAGGACATACTGCGTATGCTGTGCGATCCCTGGGTGCAGGAAAAACTGGATTTGTTGATTACCCACAGTTTCCCCATGTCCAGGGCGGCTGAGGCGTTTGAACTGTTACTCAATCGCAACCAGTCAGGAGATTTTGTCGGTAAGATTCACCTCATTCCAGGAGAGTAAGCGAGCGGGCATGGCGAGGGCCCTACCAGAACGACTGGGGAACAATCATCTGCGACCAAGTGCGCAGAGGATGAAATTGCAGAGTATAGAAGTAACACAATTACGCTGCGACGCTCAGGTTCCTGTGAGCGTTCGCAGTCGTTGTTTGAATCCATTATTGTAAATTGACAGGTAGCATTATGTCCGCGTTTGATCCCGAAACAGTCCGTCAAGAAAGTATCCAATTTTTGTATTACGCCATAAAGCGTGTGTGGACGGCCGCCGGCGCCACTGAAGAACACGCCCATTATGTGGCCGAAGGTATCTGCTTTGCTCATAAACAGGGCAAGTTGAATCAGGGCCTGGGGGTGTATGAGGCCCTTGATCTTCCTCTGCAGATGGGCGTGCTGGATATCAAGGCCACCCCCGAAATTGTCGATGAAGGCCCCACCTGGGTGACCGTGGATGGCCACCGCTCAAGCGGCTACTGGTGTCTCAATATCATGGCCGAAAAAGCCATTGAAAAGGCCCGTGAGTTCGGTTTGGCGATCGCCTTTGGTGGTAACCACAACGATGCGGGCAGCTTTTCATGCTACGTCAAAAAAGCCTTCGACCAGGATATGTTCGCCATGGCCTCGAACAACAGTGTGCCTTTAACCGCGCCCTATGGCGGTATGCGCAATGTGTTGGGTAACCCGCCTTTTGATGCCATGTTCCCTGCGGGTAAAGAAAACCCCATTTGGACCAGTGTAGCCATGTCAGAATTTTACGATGCCGATGTAGCCGAGGCTGCCATCTATAATAAGCCGATGAAAGGTAAATGGTTGATCGATCCGGTAACCGGTGAGCTAAGCGATGATGTAACCCCCTACGCCAAACCGGTGGAAGGTTATGGACGCGTATGGGATTGCACGGCGGCAGGGCAGTTAGAAACGCCGCGCACCTACGCCATTAATATGTGGCTGGAGGGTTTGAATTCGATTATTAACCCATTGGGTGTCTCGCCCCATAATCTTCCGACCATCGATGATTTCGCATCCGGCAACGTAGGTGATAAGACGGCGGTCGGTGGCAGCTTCTTTCTTTGTATCGATCCCTCCAGATTTGGCTCGATTGAGGCGGTTAAAGAGCGTTCTGACTCGTATATCTCAGCCATTGAAAACTGCCCGCCGCGCCCGGGTCATTCAGTGCGTGTGCCGGGTTCTAAAGGCTATCAGTTTATTTGTGAGGGTGCCGATACTGTGGATGTATTGAACAACCACTGGGATCCGTTCTTTGTCAATATCGCCGGTCGTTACGGTTTGAGTGAAGCGCAGTTGCGCGAGGACTTTGCCGCTGAAAATAAGTAATAATATTTGTAGGGGGCGCTAGGCCCATTCGGTAACCCTACAACTGCCGTATTGACTCCGGCAGTCGGCCAGCAGGCTCAGCAACTCGAAAAACAATGCCGCTGCCAGATGACCACTGCTGCCATCTGTATCCCGGTTGGGGTTTAGTTCTACCATATCCGCACCAATGAAATTCAGGCCTCGGACCCCGAGGATAAGGTCGCGTATCTGGCGCGGATTGAGTCCAAAGGGCTCGGGTCCCGTGGTACCCATCATATAGCTACTGTCGAGTGAATCGACATCCAGTGAGAAATAGGCTTTCTCTGTGCCAACAATTTCACGAGCTTTGTCGATGACGTACGCAGTGCCGCGTTCATAAACCTCATCGGCAGTGATAACAGTCATCCCACTGTCGTGAGAAAACTCCCACAGGAAGTTTGAGCGACCGCGGATACCGATTTGAACCGTGCGCTGGGGATCTATAAAACCGTTGAGTACAGCTTGCCTGAAAATGGAACCGTCGTTGACTTTGTCGCCGCCCCAGGAGGCCATGGTGTCGCAATGCGCATCCACATGGATAAGGCCGAAACTATCGTCATGGGCTTCGCTGAGCCCTTTGAGACAGCCAAAACTTGTTGTGTGCTCTCCGCCGCAGTTGAGCGTATAGCAACCAGCATTTCCCAGGTTCAGAAATACCTGGTAGATATCTTCCAGGCGGGTTTGTAAATCCGTGGATGACCACTCGATATCGCCATAGTCGATCACGCTGCACTGGTCGAAGGGAATATTTCCGGTAGTATCATTGATGGGGCCGTAATTGCGGCTCCACTCGCGTACCGCCTTGGGGCCATGGCGTGTTCCAGCCAGTCCGATAGCGCCCAGGTCCAATGGGCAGCCGACCATTGCGATGTCCACGCCTTCGGTACTTTGACGATGGGGTGCCTGGAAAAAGCCGGGATGAGCCAGAAAGCCAGTCGTATCCAGGTTGTAACCCTGGCTGGCAGCGCGCTCAAAAAAGCTTGCCACCTCCTGGTCGGCGAAATCGAAAGCCTCCCGATCCAGTGTCCTGTATTTCTCCAACTGCTGCTGTGTAAGCTTCGCCATCTCCTTGTCCTCCTTACAGGCCGGGAGCCATCCCGCCAGCGACAGGCAGGGCGACACCGGTTACATAGCTGGCGAGATCGCTCGCCAAGTAGACGGCCGCGTTGGCAATTTCTTCAGGTTTGGCAGAGCGCCCCAAAGGAATTCCGGAGTCTTCTATGGCCTGGGCTTCCTCGGGACTAACCCCGTGTTCCTCGGCCAGTAAGGCCATACTCTGCTCATGCATCTGGGTGACCACTGAACCCGGGCACAGCGCATTGCAACGTATGCCAACCCCCGCATACTGCCTGGCCAGTTGTTTGGTGAGGCCGATGGCGGCGAATTTGCTGGCGGTATAACAGGCCGGGATAGCATCCATGGCACCTATCCCCGCCAGGGATGCGGTGTTGATAATACTGCCGCCGCGCTCGCTCATGTGGGGTATGACGGCCCGACAAAGGTTGACAATACCGCGGAGATTCACCGCGAAACTCATGTCCCAGTCCCGGTCGGTCAACTCCATGAAATCGGCGGAACCCCGGCCAACGCCAGCGTTATTAACCAGGATATTGATCTGCCCGTGGGCGGCCAGGACACCGGCTATAACATTTTTAACTTCCTCGGGATTGGTGACGTCGCAGGCTGTGCCCTCACACTCTGCCAGGCCTTCTGCACCTTCGAGGTCAGTGATAATAACGGTGGCACCATTGGCGGTGAACGCATCGGCAATAGCGCGGCCTATACCCCTGGGATGTGCGGCCCCACTGACCACAGCGACTTTGCCTGTTAGCAAATCAGTCATGTGCTTTTTGCTCAAAAATTTCCACGGCACTTAACAGCCATTTGGGAGCGTCTTCTGCAGCGCCCACTCCACCGTAACTGAGCATGCCCTCTTCATGCAACTCACCGGCGCGGATGAGTTGGCAGACCTCGCTGAGATCATCCAGGAAGCGCTCTTGCTCTTCGTCCTCCATAACATCCAGGGTCAGGTGAATAGCCGGCGGAGTATTCACGCCAAGCAAGCGCCAACCCCGGGCCTCCATGCCACCCACCACCAATTGGATATTGAAATCATCCGAGGCAATCATCATCAGTGGGCCGTGGGTGGCCCAGGTGCGTAGCCCTTCCTCTTGTTCACATCGCTCTGCAATAGCACGCTTCAGTTTAAGTATTTTCTCCGCATTTTTCAGGTAGCCCTCGCGGCCCCAGTAATGCATCAATGCCCAGATACCGGCCACAGGGCCCATGGGCCGGCTGCCAATAAAGCTCTGTGACAGATACAGCCCACAAGCCCACTCGGTGATGGGCATAAAGTGATAGGCCTGCTCCGCCTGGGTGCGCCACAAGATGGTAGAGCAGGGCTTGGGCGCATAGCCGTATTTGTGCAGGTCGGCGGATATGGACCGTACCCCGGGCACTGAAAAGTCGTAGGGGGGGATATCTTCACCCAGCTCTCGCATGAAGGGCAGGATGTAGCCGCCCACGCAGGAGTCCACGTGTAACCAGAGGTCGTGCTTAATGGCCAGCTGCCCGAAGGCCTCTATCGGATCTACATGGCCGTAGGGCCAGTTGGGTGCGGAGCCTACAATGCCGATGGTGTTCGGCCCAATAGCGGCCGCCAGGGCTTCCAGGTCAGCGGTCAGGTCGGGTTTCTGGGGAATGGTAATCAGTTTCAGATCCAGGTACTTTGCCGTTTTATGCACGGTTGAGTGTGTGGAGTAGGGAGCGAGAATCTCCGGTTGGCTTATCTGCGGTTTGTGTTCCCGCGCCCAGGCTCGCATGGCGTGCAGGCCACAAAAATTACTCTCGGTGCCGCCAGAGGTGAGGTTGGCGCGTCCCTGTTCACCGCCACTGACCAGGCTGACGCAAATGTCCAGCACATCGTTTTCCATTTGTGCGGCCGCCGGTTCCTGGAAGGTAAACAGGCCATTCCAGCCGAGAAACTCCATGAAAGAGTCATATACCAGCTGGCCCATCTCCTCACGCCCCTGGAAGGCAGTGCTACTCAACCTGCCCCGCTCCGTCGGCGTCATCGACGCGCGGAACTCGCGAATTTTGTCCATGACAAGCTTGCTGTCCTGGCCCTGGGTTGGTAGCGCGTGCAATTCAGACATAAATCAATCTCCCATCACTAAACCGGCGACTTTCAATTCGGCAGTCGTTTCATTAATGCTATCGTATAAGGTAGCAGCAACTTGCTTGCAATGTTGTTCAGTAAAAATCAGCGGTGGCGATAACACAATGACATTGCCCACAGGGCGTACAATCAGGCCGCGGTTCAGGCAGCGCTTGAACACTCGCTGGGCAGACCCGACCGCGGCCTCGAAGGATTGTTTCCTGGCCTTGTTGCTCACCAGTTCAATCCCAACCATGTAATGACTACCGCGCACATCGCCCACAATTGGCAGTTCTCTCAGTACATCCAGTTCTTCAAGCAGTGATGGCCCGGTTGTCTTCACGTGCTGGCAAATATTCTCGCGTTCGATGATCTCGATATTCTTCAAGGCGGCGGCGCAGGCTACCGCGTGGCCACTGTAGGTGAAGCCCATAGACAATACACCAGCTTCCGCCTGGGGCTTGCTGATGGCCTCATAGATCTCGTCGGAGATCAGTGTTGCACCCAGGGGGATATAGCCCGAGCTGATGCCCTTGGCGGAAACCAGAATATCTGGCTCACAATCGTACAGCGCAGAGGAAACAAACCACTCTCCCATACGACCGAACCCGGTGACCACCTCATCGGCGATGTACAGTATGTCGTTTTCTTTACAAACCTGCCGCATGCGCTTGTGGTAGCCTGCGGGAGCAACGAGTACGCCACCGGCACCCATAATGGGTTCGGCGATGAATGCCGCCACGTTGTCCGCGCCCAGTTGTTGAATACGATCAGCAAATTCACGCACCAGGTAATCGCAGTAGCTGTCTTCGTCCATCCCCTCCGGCATGCGATAGATATTTGCCGCGGACAGGTAGTGAATCATGTCCTCGGCGATGCGGTTAAATCCGATCTTGGTACCCTGTATGCCAGTCAAGTTGGCGGCGAAGTAGGTGCTACCGTGGTAGGCGTCGAGACGGGAGATAATCTTTTTCTTTTGCGGCATGCCCCGCTGGGCAAAATAGTAGTGGGCCAGGCGCACCGCCGTATCATTCGCAGTGGAACCACCCGTGCTGTAAAACACGTGATTCAGTGATCCCGGCGCCAGTTGCGCCAGTTTCGCGGCCAACAGTGATGCCGGCTCGTTGGTGCTGTGCCCGAAGGGGTTGTAATACTGCATCTGCAGTACCTGGTCACGGATGGCATTTGCCATTTCCTCTCGTCCGTGGCCGATATTGACGCACCAGAGCCCCGCGATACCATCCAGGTACTCCCGTCCCTGGGCGTCCGTAACGGTAACACCCTCGGCGCGAGTGATGATCTGGCTGCCCTCGTCTTCGAATACGGCGTAATCCGTGTAGGGGTGGATGAAATGATCCCTGTCCATCTGCCAAAGGGATTGAGAATCGGGACTGGAACGCATGAGACTTCTCCGCAGTAATCGTTTATCGTTGTGTAGCTATTATGGCGCAAGGCCATTTGACGCCCATTACCCTGAGTGGGTACAGTTGTGGTGAGAATAACGGGGGAGCAGCTTCATTGCCGGGTTCAACGATAGCAAGTAGAGAATGGCAGCAGGTGCAGGCGGATATGATTGATTCGCTCTCCTTCGATTCGTTCTATGAAAACTTTGCCCGCGGCTGTGAACTTGTATCGGGATACCAGAGCACTATGGTGGTCTGGGCCAGTACCGCCCATCGCCCCATCAACCTGTACGATGACCTGCCGGAAAATTATGCGGCGGAATCCCGGGCACCCTGGTTTGAGGGCGCCTATCTGCTGGACCCGTTTTACGGCTTGTTTGTTAATAATGCCCCGGACGGTATTTACCATCTTGCGGATCTCGCTCCGGATAATTTTTTTGACAGCGAGTATTATCGTGCGTATTACTCGCGTACCGGTCTTACGGACGAAATTGGCCTGATATTCAACCTCGACCAGGATCACTGCCTGCTGATTTCCCTGGGCAACAGGGAGGCCGCTCCTCCCAAACCAGGTCAGGTGGCAAATCTACAACTGGTATTACCTGTGCTGAGAAGCCTGTGCCGTAAGCAGCAATCTGCCGGTGCAGGCGAGATTACCCTTTCGGCTCCGCTGGACCGGGCATTTCGCAATTTTGGTCGCGACCATCTCAGCGCGCGGGAATGTGAGGTGATACAGCTGATACTCAAGGGGCACTCCAATAAATCCATCGCCCAGTTACTGGAAATCAGCGTGGATACCGTCAAGGTATACAACAAGCGCTTTCACACCAAGCTGGAAATATCCTCCCAGGCCGAGCTGTTCTCCCTGTTTCTGGAGGCCATCTCGCTGGTGCCTTTCGATGCGGATATCGACCCGCTGACCCATTACCGCGAGATCACAGGGGGATAGCGGGTTATCAGGCAAAAAAAGACCACTGCGTTTCCGCAGTGGCCAATCAGCACTCCCCGTTCACCTGGAGCCTAGAAGTTGTAGTTTAAGGTCACTCCGTACTGGCGGGGGTTACCCTGCAGTGCCACGATCATGCCAATGATGTCTGAGGCAAAGCGCTCTTGCTCGTATTCCTCATCCGTCAGGTTTAGTCCCCAGGCGGCCACTTCCCAGGTTCCGTCCGCTGAAAGCACTGAGATACGTCCGTTGACCACGGTATAGCTATCGGTCTGCATCCAGGGGTTATTGGTGGATTCCCGGTAGGATTCATCGCTGTATTTGGCATCGACCTGAAAGGCCATGTGCAGGGCGTCGGTAACCGGGAACTCGTAGCGCGCCGTACCGGTGAACTGGGTTTCGGGGGAGTTTGGCAGATCGTTGCCATCAAACTCGGCAAACTTGCTGTCCACATCGGTATCCAGGTAACTGGCTCCAAGGCGAATATCCAGTCCTTCGAGAGGGCTTGTCAGCAGTTCGATTTCGGCGCCACTGATCTCCGCTTTCTCCAGATTGGCCAACTTGAAGCCAATGGCCGAGGGAACAAAGGTCTGGATATCTTCATAATCATAATAAAAGACCGCACCGTTCAACTGCACCTTGCCATCGGCCATAGTGAGCTTGGCGCCCAGTTCATAGGCGGTGACTGTCTCGGAATCGAAGGGCTCAAGTTCGCCGTTGTCGAAAGTAAAGTCGCCGAAGAAGCCACCTGACTTAAAGCCACTGGTCACAGAGCCATAGGTCAGTATGTCGTCTGTGGGGCGAAACTCCAGGGCAACCCGGTAATCTACACGATCATCATCGATGGAATCATCTGTGAAACTAAGAGGGAAGGTGACCGCTGGATCATCCGCAAGAGTAGCGTCAGTGCCTCCCTTGAAATCCGTCTCCTCGTAGGAGTAGCGCAACCCCGCAGTCAGCATCCAGCGGTCGGCGAAGTCCCAGTCGACGCTGGTGAAGGCTGCATAGGCCGTGGTTTCCTGGTCGACATCCCAGGTGAGAGGGTTAAGACCTGCCAGTACGCCGAGAATATCCGCGCTGTTGGCCAGGTTGTCCGACTTGTAGGTGTCATACCAGTAGTAGCCCCCCCCGATCCACCGGATTGAGCCGAGGTCACCGCTCAGGCGAAATTCCTGCGAATATTGCTCAATTTCCTCTTCGTGAACCACGGCGAAAAATTCCAGTGGTGTAGACCAGATGTTTTCGCCAAAATCACGGTCCTGCTTGATGTAGGCGCTGATTGATGTCAGCGTTATGTTGTCAAAATCGTAATCCAGTTTGAAATTCACCGAGGTAACATCCGAATCGATCTTCATTTCCCCCACGCGGGACTCCTGGAAATCGTGGGTGAAGGGGTCGCCGTCCCGATCTGAGACATCAAGTCCGAGAGTATTCACACAGCCGGGTAAGGCACCCTGGCAGGGGACAGCAAATACCTCATCAGGGCTGTTCCAATAGCCGCCGATGGCGGTAAACGGGGTGTTCCCAAGGTTCTGGTCCATATAACTGACATTGAGGTTCACACTAAGCCTGTCGAAGTCGCCGGCCAGTTGGCCGCGCACCGCCTTGGTCTCACTGTCTTCAAAATCCTTTCTGCCGCCAGAGGCGCGGTTGTACTCGTGGAAAGACTCACCCTGGTTGTTGTATAGCATGCTGAGGCGACCTGACAAAGTGTCCGTCAAGGGGCCGCTGACGGCGCCCTCAAACTTGGTGGTGTCGTATTCGGCCGCGCTCACCGATGCAAAGCCCTCCAGCTCGCGGGTCGGCTTGGCACTGATAATATTTATGGCACCGCCGGTTGCGTTGCGGCCGTACAAGGTGCCCTGTGGTCCCTTGAGTACCTCTATGCGACCGACATCCATGGTGCTCATGTTTATCATGGCGGGCGTGGCGAGAAACACCTCGTCCAGGTAGATACCCACGGAGGGGTTGTTGTTGGCGTTGAAGTTGTTCATGCCGATACCGCGCACCGTCACTGACGGGTTGGCGTCGGCCATACCCGAGCCCTTGATGTCGATGTTGGTGGTTATCATCGCCACCCCGCGGGTGTCTTGTATACCCATGGCACGGGCGACATCACCATTGATGGCGGTAACCGTAAGCGCGACATCGGTGATGGCCTGCTCCCTTTTCTGGGCGGTCACTATGACTTCCTCAAGAATTGAAGCGGCACCCGCTTGAGCTGCCTGTATAGCGGCCACCAGGGCGATTGATTTACTGAGAATTCGGTGTTTCATAATGACTCCTGACAAGGTTGTTATTGGAATTAAGCCTACAAGTATTCGTTGGCGGAGGCTGCCACACCAAAGGGGTACAAAACTTTCCGGAAGGTTTCTTTGCCTGAAGCTATTTGCTTGCAGTAGCTCTGGGCGTTGGCGCCACCGGCGATTGTTGCTGTGGCCAGCGCGATCGCAACTGCCAGTTTGCTGGGTGAATGTTTCATGATTATCTAAGTCTCTGCAGTGCTGGTTGTTTTGATGACTTGCAGTCTAGAATAATCGCGCATTATAGATAATGATAGTTCTGCCCCAATAGATTACATTTGTGTGCTTCAGGCGGATTGCAGCTGGAGCCTGAAGTACTCCGGGGCGGTCCCACTATACTGCTTGAAGGCGCGACTGAAGGGGGCTGCCTGCGAGTAGTCCAGCAAGTAGGCGATTTCCTGCACAGACAGGCGGGTGTCCAGCAGGTAGTGCCGGGCCAGTTCCATACGCGTCCTGAGCACCAGCGCCTTGTAGGTCGTGCCGGCGCGATACAGGCGTTTGCGCAACTGGTTGGGAGACAGCATTAATTGCTCGGCGGCCTGTTCCAGGCGCAGCATGTTGCGACCGGGGCGGCTCAACAGCAGGCGCTGTACCATTTCGCTGGTATCGGCGCCGCCGGTTTCTCCCGGCCCGAGAATGCGTTCGCACATGGCGGTAAAGACCTGGGACAGGCCGCCACCCGACCGGTTGATCGGTACCTCCAGCCAGGACTTGGGAAAGCGCAGTTGGGCGCGATCCCGGTTGAAGTGGCAGTTGGGTCCGAAAACCTGGTGGTAGGTTGCGATGTAAGGCGGTTCAGGATGTTCGAAGTGCAGTTCGATTTTAGCGCTATCCGCCGCGTCTCCCAGTAGTAACTTCAGTGAGCGCCAGTTGCCGGCGAAACTGTCTTCGGTGATATTCTGACTGTCGCTAAGATAGCCCGGAAGTGGGTGGGTGGAGATCACGGCGCAGTCTTCCTGCACCTCCAACCGGTCTGTATAACGGTCCGATGCCAGGCTGTGGTAGGCATACATCACGTCCAGTGCTTTACCCAACGTGTCGCTGTTGATGGCGGCGTAGCCGATCAGGCCCAGGTCCAGCACCTCTACCCGGTCGAACAGGCGCAAGGTTATATCGGGTATCTCCCGTCGCACCAGTAGCAGGACATCGTCCAGTTGGCTCAGGCGGATGGGCTGTCCGCCATTCAGGTCACCGGGACTAATGCTGCTTTCTCTGAGTGCCTGGCGAAACAGGCCCTGTTGCTCATCGGTCAGGCAGGAACGCAGTCGCTTCAGCCAGGTGGCGACGATGCGGCTTTCTTCCTCACCGCGGGAGGCGTCGGAAATCAGGCTGGTATTGACCATCCTTGAAGTGTAATTCATTGGGTCACAACGATCATTATGTTTAGGTCGGCGCCTGGTCACTGCCGGTGACCAGTTGCAACAGTTGTGGCGTGGGTCCGCAGTGCCAGCCGCCATCCACCTTGAGGGCCTGGCCTGTCATGTAGCGGCTGGCGTCGCTGGCCAAGAACAGGAAGACACCACTGAGATCGTCTACCGTAGCGGCTCGCCCCAGCGCGGTGAATGCTTCACACAGCAGGCGGCCTTCGTCGCCGCTGCCCATGGCGGTGTCGGTGTAACCCGGGCAAATGCAGTTTACACGTATGCCGCGCCCGCCCAGCTCCAGTGCCGCCATTTCCGTCAAGCTGATTACGGCGCTTTTACTGGCGGAGTACACCGAAGCGCCGGGGACATTGATAAACGCCGCCATCGATGAGGTACTGATAATCGAGCCACCGTCGCGCATGACTGATGGTGCGTGTTTGAGCCCGTACATGACACCCCATTGGTTGATGCGTGTTACCTTCTCTATCAGCGCCTGTTCGACGTCCACCAGGTTAGGGCCGACATCGCCCACACCGGCGTTTAATACCACGATGTCCAGCGGTCCACCCAGTGCTGCGGACGCCGCCTGCAGTGAATTGCGTACGCTGTCTTCCTCGGCAACATCACAGTGCACTGCAACGGCGCCCATGGTCCCGGCGACCTCCGCCGCATCGACGATATCGGCGATATCTGCGATAACAACACGCGCACCCTGCGCGATGAAAAGTTCCGCCACGGCGCGACCGATGCCGGATGAGCCCCCTGTGATATAGGCATTCTTGCCTGCCAGATCGAACATGTCAGTTATCCTCGTTGAGCCGCGCAATGCCCGGCAGTCGTGTGGGTTGTTCTTCCGGGCGCGGCACTTCGCACAATTCTATGATATTGCCGCAGGGGTCGCGCAGGTAGACTGCGTTGATGCCGCTGTCTTGCGGTGCGGGCGCACCCAATGGCCGGCCGCCCAGTTCCAGGCAGCGCTGGTACTCGGCGCGGCAGTCGTCCACGTAGAAAGCAATGTGGCGTATGCCGCGCTCGTGGGGCCCCAGATCCTGTGGCGCGGGGCCCTGTTGCGTCGGGGCGTTAAATTCGAACAGTTCCAGAAAGCAGTTGTGCCCGGCCATCATGTAGCCGCGAGAGCTGGAGTTGCGGCTACCGATTACGCTATCAATGGCCGGGTTGTCCGACCAGCCCTCCTTACTGATGACGCGAAAGCCGAACATATCTTCATAGAAAGTGCGGGCTCGCTCCACGTCGTCGACCACCAGACAGGGATGTGCAAACGCCAGTATCATTTAGTGCTCCAAACCCCAGACTTATGCGGCCAGCGCAGCGTTGGCTGCCGGTGCATAGTGCTCGGTGAGCATGATGGCGTTGCCGCCGCAGGGCTCTCGCAGGTAGGCTGTGAGCAGGCCTGTCAGGGGGTCGGTTGTCGGCGCCTGTAATGCCACCATGCCGGCCCACAAGGCATCTTCCCAGGCCCTTTGCACATCCGCCGCCTGGTAGATCACCGCACAGATATAGGGGCCGTGTTCCGCCATATGCGCCTGCTCGAAGTCGTGCCGCGCATTTTGCAGGATGAACAGGCTGCGCCGGCTCACCGGATCGTAGTCCTTGTCACTCATGACCACCACGTGATCTGCCTCGTTCTGGAATTCTTCGAGAATACGCAAGCCCATGATGTCCTGGTACCACCGGGACATGGCGTTCACATCGCGACAGATCTCCACGTTGCCGATCATTTCCAGAGCGCATTCGCCCGCGGGCGCATGGGTAAATTCCTGTACCCGAAAGTTGTCATCGGTGTACTCCATGATTTCGATCCAGCGACCCTCGGGGTCGTGCACCACGAAGCCGTCATAGGTGGGGAATTCCTCGAAAGGCATTACTTCGGTAGCGCCATTGGCCAGCAACTGCTCCATGGAGGCGCCGGCGTCGCTGGTCAGCCAACAGATGTGGTTGTATCCGCGGCCGTGGTCCCGCCACCAGTTGCGCTCGTACTCGAACTGGAAAGGGGGTGCCTCGATCTGGATCTGGTAGGCATGACCGCCACAGCCCATAAAGGTGTAATCGGAGTGGCCCTCTCCGGTAACATGGAAAACACCGCCGGAAAAGAAATTGGTGATGCCGTGGTGCCAGCGGAGGTAGGGGAACATGTTCTCCCGTGGCTTGTCATCGTAAATACACAGGTGATGCAGGGTGTAATCCAGTTGTTGGGCAGTTTTCATCATGCACTCCTGGGGAAGCTGATTGGCGTGGATTAGATAATAGAACCCGGGGGGAAAGTCTCAATGGCCTTTGAGGACAAACTCCAGGGCTCTGGCGGCCAATGATCCGGATATTCGGAAATATCACGCGAATGTACAGAAATGTAATTACCTAATTGTGCAACTGCGCCTACACTGCATACATCAACTATAGGAACGGGGTATTGATCTCGCCATGGCTGCATCGACCAACACAGTATTGACTATCCCGGAGCCGGGGCGCTTTGAATTGGTCGAGCGGCCGTATCCCGTGATCCGGTCAGGCTACGCCATTATCAAAACAGAAATCGCGCCGGTTTGCCTGGAGGGTTCCCGCATCTGGGCAGCGCATGATTTCGAGTTTCACGATGGCCCCGGTCACCTGGGCCACGAGGGCGTGGGAACGATTGAGGAGACACTCCCCGGTTCTCACTTCAAGGTCGGTGATCGCGTCATAGTGTTTCAGGGTGATCACTGCGGTCACTGCCATGCGTGTACCAGTGCCCTGTCGCCCACATACTGCGATGCCAACGACCCGGATATCGTAGGGCCCGAGAACGCCGCCATGCACGGTATCGAGAAACGCAATGGCAGTGAGTCGGGGGGATTTGCCATGGCAAAGTTCCGTATAGCGCCAGAGGCAAACCTGATTCGTATTCCCGATGAGTTACAGTTCCGCCATGCCGCTGCCGCCAACTGCTCTTTTGGCGTCGGTTTTTCCAGCCAGGAGGGCATGGATGTCAAGGCCGGGGATACCGTGCTGGTGGGCGGTATCGGTTTTATCTCCATGGGGCATGTCATCTCCGCCTTGTATCGCAATGCCACGGTAATTGCCCTGATGCGTAACCCCTACCGTGAAGGCCTGTTGCGAGCAATGGGTGTAAAACACTTTATAAATCCAGATGATTCAGACTGGCTGCAGCAGGTGCGGGCTCTGACCTACAATGGCCAGGGCGTGGACCATGCGGTGGACGGCTCCGGCGTTACCTTTTACCAGGAGCGCCTGATGCAGGCGACGCGTAAGTACGGCAATATCAATTTCAGTGGTCATACCCCAGGGGCGAAACTGGACCTGAGTCCGCTGCACCACGTGATTGATCCGGCCCACAGCCTGTGGGGGCAGCACGACGTGCGCGCTCGTGATCGTGAGCGCCTGGTGCGCGCCCTGTGCAACAAAGAAGTACAGCGCATGGTGGACGTTATGGTCACCCACGAATTTCCCATGTCTCGCGCCGGTGACGCCTTCGATCTGCAGGTGAGCAAGCAGTGCGGCAAAATCTATTTATGGACGCAGCAATAAACGCTGCTTAACAGGAAAGAATTATGCATTCTCTTGAAGGAAAGACAGCGCTGGTTACCGGGGCCACCTCCGGTATCGGCCTCAAGGTCGCCGAAAATTTTGTGGCTAATGGCGCGCAGGTGATTATCACTGGTCGGCGCATGGAAGGCGAAGATGTCGCCGCCGGCATCGGCGCCAGCTTTCTGCGCTGCGATGCGACGGTCGAATCAGAAGTCGAAAAGAGCCTGCAGGATGCTGAGCAGTTGCTGGGAAAACTCGATGTGTTGGTGATCAACGCCGGCTGTGCTGCGGATGAGGGCAGCATCGAAGAATTTTCCAGTGACGGCATGAATGCAATCGTCGAGCTCAACCTGAAGGGCGCCTTTTACGCCTTCAAATATGCCCCGCAACACCTCAAGGATGGCGCCTCGGTGATTTACACCGGCTCCGTGGCGGGCTCAGGCCTTACCCACGCGGGTACGGGCGTCTATGCCGCGAGCAAGGCAGGTGGGGCCTACCTGGCACGCACCAGCGCCATCGAAAATGCGCCGCGGGAGATTCGGGTCAATTGCGTATGCCCCGCCCTGATTGCCGATACGGGCATGATGGTGGCAGACGATGGCGGCGATGAATCCCGCTTTCTCGCCACCCTCACAGCGTTTGGCCGTATGGGGCGCCAGGACGAGGTTGTCGGCATCTACAATTTTCTGGCCAGTGACGCATCCACGTTTATAACCGGGCAGGAAATTCGTGTTGATGGTGGTATGAGTGCGGGGCTGGGCCTGCCACTGTTTGGTGCTATTGCCGGTTGATGTTATTGCCGGTTGATGTTATTGCCGGTTGATGTTATTGCCGGTTGATGCTGTAGCGGGCTGAGGGTTTTGCTTGGCGGTCCGCTTGCTCGCTCTCGTACTGTCGGCGATAGGCATTGGGTGTCATGTCGTAATAGCGGCTGAATGTCCTGTGAAAATTTGAAGGATCCGCATACCCGGTGACATAGGCCACTTCCTGTATCGCCATTTCCCTGCCGCGCAGGTAACCGGCGGCCAGTTCCATACGGAAATCCAGCACCACCTGCTTGTAGGTGGTGTCCTCCTCCACCAGCCGCCGACGCAGGGTTCGCTCGCCCATGGCCAGCGTACTGGCCGCATCTTCGATGGAGGGATAACGTCCCGGGCAGTTCGCCAGCAGGCGCCGAATTTCCCCGACCACACCTCCCGTTTGCTGCAATTCGCGCAACAGGGCGGCGCACTGTTGTTCGCACAATTTCGCCGCCTGCTCGTTGGCGAAATTCAGCGGCTGTTGCAGCAGTGCAGCGGGAAAGTTCATCTGGTTGTGTTCGCGCCCGAATAGCACCGGCTCGCCCAGTACATCCGCGTACATCGATTTGTAACCGGGCGGCGGGTAGGTGAACTCAACACTGCTGAACCAGTGCTTATCGCTGCCTATAGCCGGGCCGATCTCGGCCCACTGGGTGAACAGGCTTTCCAGTTCGTAGTGTAATTTGGCTTCGGTATTGACCATGTCGGGGCGGGCGATACTGACAATGCGCAAGTGAGCGGTATCGCCTTCGATGATCAGGGCGGTATGTAACACCGCGCCGATCACGTCCTGGTATTTACTGTGTCGCTCGATGGCCTTGCCCAGGCTGGCGCTGGCGAACATGGCGTAGCCCAGCAGACCGTGATCCAGCAGATTGACACCGCGACCGTCCAGCAGACCCAGGCCGGGTAGCGGGTAACGCCGGATCATTTCATCCCGCAGGCGGCTGTACTGCGCCTGGCTGATCAGGTTTTTCTCACCGTCTAGCGCTGCCTCGTCGATGCCGTGCCGGTCGAGTAAGGGCTGCACATCGACGCCCTGGCTGCGCAAAACCTCCAGGGTGTGCTTGACGTAGGTGTTGTATTCGCGTGCCGCTTTTGGCATCAGAAATCCGCTGTCCGGAAATGACAGAATGTAGACCTGTTGCCACATTGCTGTCAACGACTGTCGGCGGCACTATCTTTAAACAGATAACGAACGAGAGGTGGTCACCATGGCATTGTCCCAGGAACAAATGGTCGCGCTGTACCGCAATCTGGTCCGTGCGGACCAGTATAACCGCATGATGTACCGACGCATGATGCAGGGGAAATTGATTGGTTTTTATCACCCTGCCGAGGGCGCTATCGCCCCGGGAGTGGGGGCCTGCACCTTTCTCAACAAGGATGACAACCTGTCTCCCCATCACCGCGGTCACGGCATCACCCATATGTTGTCCAAGGGTATCGATATCAAATACTACCTGGCCGAACACACCGGCAAGGACACCGGTTGTTGCAAGGGTCGCTCGGCGTTTCACTTCAGCTTTCCAGAGCACAAGGTGTACATGATGTCCGGTTTTATCGGTTACAACTTCGCACCGGTGGTGGGCTGGGGTTTTGCCGCGAAGCGACGCAACAAGGGGCAGGTGGTAATGAACTGTTCGGGCGACGGCTCCTACGGCCAGGGCAGAGCCCATGAGGCCATGCTGATGGCCCAGAACTGGAAATTGCCGGTGATCTTCTTTTGTGAAAACAACGGCATGAGTATTTTCTCCACCGCCGAGGAAATGCATCCGATGGCGGATATCTCGTCGCTTGCGGCGGGCTTTGGTATGCCCGCGGCTATTGTCGATGGACAGGATGTATTCGAGGTTGCGGAAGTTTGCCTGGCTGCCATCGAGCGGGCGCGGGCGGGCGAGGGGCCAACCTTTATCGAGGCCAAGACACTGCGCTTCAATGAGCACGATATCGGCACCCCGGACCTGGCCGGCTGGGAGGCGCGCAGTGAAGAAGAGCACGCCAGAATGCGCGAACGGGAGCCGCTGAAAATAGCTACCGAGCGTGTCTTGGTAGAGGGCGTGCTGACCCAGGCAGATATCGATGAGATTACCGAGGAGGCGGCGGCAGAGGTTGCGGCGGCGGAAACATTCGCGGACAACAGCGAGATCGCCAGGCCACCGTTAGAGGAATTACTTGACGGCGTGTTCGCGCGCTAAAGGAAAGGGAGTCAAATCATGAGAACAATCACTCTTATAGAAGCGATACGCGAGGCCTACCAGGAAGAAATGCGCCGTGATGACGACGTGTTTCTGGTGGGTCAGGATATACGCGGCGCGATCTTTCCGCACACCAAGGGCCTGGTGGATGAGTTCGGCCCGGAGCGTATTGTCGATACGCCTATTGCGGAATCGGGGATGTACGGGGTCGCCTTCGGCGCGGCGCAGGAGGGCATGCGGCCGGTCGTTGATTTCATGTTCGGCGGCTTTTCCTACGTGACTTTTTCCGAGTGTTCGGTGACTACCGGTCAGTACCATTTTTTGCACGGTAGCCAGCACGCACTGCCGCTGGTGATCACCGCCGGTGTTGGCACCGGGCAACGGCTGGCGAACGACCACGCCATGAGTATTCACGGCACTTTCGCTCACCACCCGGGCATCAAGGTGGCGATGCCGTCCACGCCTTACGATGCCAAGGGTATGTTCAAGGCGGCGATTCGCGACAACAACCCGGTGGTCATCCCCTGGCACATGGGCATCATGATGCTCAAGGGCGAAGTGCCGGACGTCGGTGACGATTATGTGGTGCCCCTCGGTGTGGCGGACGTGAAGCGCCAGGGCAGTGACGTGACTGTGCTGGCCAACTCCCTGCAGTTGCAACATGCGCTGAAGGTGGCCGAAAAACTTGACGGCGAGCTTTCGGTAGAGGTGATCGATCCGCGCAGTTTTGTGCCCTTCGATATGGACACCCTGTTGCGCTCTCTGGAGAAAACCAATCGCCTGGTGGTGGTTGACGAGGACTGGGAGTCCGGTGGCTTTGCGGCCACGGTTTCCGCCCGGGTGATGGAACAGGGATTCGATTTGCTGGACGCCCCGGTGATCCGGGTCACCCTGCCCAATATGCCGGTACCGGGGGGTTACATGGAGGAATATGTGGCGCCCAACCCGGAACGTATTGAGGCGGCAATCCGCGCGGTTTGCGCCTAGGAGGCAAGTGTATGGCTATCGACTACAGTATGCCCAAACTCGCGATGGCGATGAACGAGGGCACCGTCAACGAATGGTTGGTTAGTGAGGGTGACTATGTAGAGCAAGGCCAGTTGCTGGCCACCATCGAGACGGAAAAAGTGGCCTATGACGTGGAGTCTCCCGATGCGGGTTATTTGCACATCGTAGTGGCCGTTGGTGAAACGGTGGATTGCGAGACGCTGGTGGCGCAGTTTGCCGCAAGTGAGGAGGAACTGGCCGAATTGCAGGCGGGCGCTACAGCTGTGCAAGGCGCGACAGCAGATGTTGCAGCTGCTGCGCCGGGACCTGTTGCAGAAGCCGCCCTGGAGGTCCCCGCAACAACTGTGAAAAATAGCGGTGAGCGAATCAAGGCATCACCCCTCGCAAGAAAAATGGCGGGCGATACGGGTCTGGACCTGGCGCTGGTCAACGGCACGGGCCCTGGCGGTCGCATCGTCAAGCGCGATGTCCTGGCAGCACAGGAGCGAGGGGTGGGAATTGCCCCGGTTCAAACAGGGGGTGACCGCATCCTGGCGCGGGTGCCGATGCAGGGTATGCGCAAAACCATTGCCAGCCGCATGGTGCAGAGCCTGCAGGAGACGGCCCAGCTCAGTTCCGCCTGGGAGTCGGATATCACCGACCTCTTGGCCATGCGCAAAAGCTTTATTGCCCGGGAAGAGCAACTGGGCACCCGTGTTTCCTTCAATGCTTTCCTGATCAAGGCCATGGTGTACGCGGTACGACAGGTGCCCATTGCCAACAGCTGTATGGCGGGTGACGAGATCGTCATCTATGACAACGTGAATATGGGTATTGCGATTTCGGTCCCTGGCAGTACGCAGTACGACAGCGGTTTGATGGTTGCGGTCCTGCACAACGTCCAGCAGATGGGAGTTGTGGAGATAGACAGGGAGATGAAAGCCCTGATCGGGCGAGTTCGCAATGGCCAGGCAACGGCGGATGACTTGTCAGGTTCCACCATAACCCTGTCAAGTACAGCGGGAATCGCACCTCCGGGCTTGAAAACCACGCCGGTCCTGAATTTTCCCAATGCGGCATTGCTCGGTCCATCCACTCCGGTGGAGCGCCCTGTGGTGCGCAATGGAGAAGTGGTCGCGCGCACGATGCTGCCACTGTCTTTTACGTTTGATCACCGGATGCTGGATGGCGAACCCGCTGCGCGCTGCATGAATGCACTGCACGAATGCCTGGAACATCCTGAATTGATGCTGGCATAGGCCGGGGGGCGAAAAATGTACGATCTGCTAATCATTGGCGCCGGCCCGGGAGGCTATGTCGCCGCTATACGTGCGGCGCAGTTGGGCCTGAAGGCCGTGGTGGTTGAAAAGGATACGCCCGGTGGTGTGTGTCTCAACTGGGGCTGCATCCCCTCCAAAAACCTGATTCACCAGGCTGAGTTGTTTCACAGCCTGACGGAAATGGAAGCAGTGGGCGTGGGCGTTAGCCGGGACTCGCTGGACTACAGTGCAGTGCAGGGTAAATCACGGGAGGTGGTGAAGACGCTCACCAATGGCGTTGCCGGACTGCTCAAGCGCAACAAGGTGGAATACATCAACGGTACGGCAAGTATTACTGGCAAGGGTGAAGTCAGCGTCGATGGCAAGCAGCTGCAGACCCGTAATATTCTGGTCGCCACCGGCTCGCGGCCGATGGAGGTGCCGGGCTTCGAGTTTGACGAAGAGCGTGTATTGTCTTCCACTGGAATATTGGCCATGACAGAGCTCCCCGAGAGCCTGTTAATTCTGGGCGCCGGCGCCATTGGCTGTGAGTTCGCCTACGTCATGAACAGCTTCGGGGTGAAAGTGACCTTGGTGGAAGCGCTGGCTCATATCCTGCCCACGGAAGACTTTGAAACATGCGCCGTGCTGGATCAGGCCTTGCGCCAATCCGGCATTGATGTGCGCGTCAAAACCCGGGCCGGTAATCTCAGCCGGGGTAATGACGGCGTCACCGCGACGCTTGTTGCCGAAGATGGCAGCGAGGAAACCGTGGCCGCCGGCAAGGCCCTGGTGGTGTTCGGTCGCTCGCCCAATACGGCGGGACTGGGACTGGTCGAGATGGGCGTTAAGCTCGACCAGCGTGGTTACGTGCCGGTTGGCGACTATTGCCAGACCAGCGCCGCGGGTATTTATGCCATAGGGGACATTATCCGCTCGCCGGCCCTGGCCCACGTGGCCTCCGCAGAGGGCGAGATGGCGGTGGAGCATATGGCGGGACACAAGCCCCCACGCAAGGCAGTGGATACGCAACTGGTGCCCTCGGCTATTTACTGCGAACCCCAGGTGGCCGGCTTCGGTCTGCGTGAAGACGAGGCCCTGCTTGACGGTATCGAGGTGAAGAAGTCAGTGTTTAACTACCATGGCGCGGGCAAAACCATCGCTGTCGGCAAGCCCACAGGCCTGGTCAAGGTATTGTGTGACCCGCAGACGGACGAGCTGTTGGGTGCGCATATCGTTGGTCACAACGCCACCGAGTTGTTGCACGAATTGCTGTTGGCCAGGTCGGCCGAGTTGTTGCCCGAGGACATCAGTACCATGATCCACGCCCACCCGACCATTTCCGAGACCCTGATGGAAGCCATGAAGGGCGTCAACGGCAGCCCGATTCATGGGTACTAGCAGTGTGAAAGAGTTGGAGGAGTCAGTCATGGCATTTATTGATACACACAACAAAGCGCCAGCACCCTACACCTGGACCAAGTCTGCAAATGACATTTTGGAGAAAGTGAAGCGTGGCAGAGGAAAAACTCAATAAGTTACAAACTGTTTGACGAGGTACACTAGATGGGCTGGAATGATGGGAGCCGGATGAGTTGAGAGGCTCACGTCTGGTTCTGAGAGCGGCCAAGGGGGAGGTTCCCTTGGTCGACTTACCTGGGAGGGGTGACGGGCGCAATCCCGTCACCTCGACCCGATCAAGGGGTGCAAAGAGCTTAAGTAGCCATTCATCTATACCCATGTTTTTGTGATCGATGAGGTGTGAATTTTTCCCGTCATTACTTGTGCGTTTAGGGGCATGGCACTCTGTTATAATGTGCCGCAATATTTCCCGCTTTACGTCAATGCAAGGAGTACACCCATGAAGAAGCTACTGATACTGCCGATAATGGCCGGCCTTTCCCTGCCGAGTCTGGCACTGCAACCCATAGGCGATGCCGGTTTTAACGGTCTTGTTAACCTCGGCGGCAGCACCGGCGAAATTGAAACAAATTTCCTGGCACAAATAGATGGCATTAATATTGATCTGGGCGATCCAAGATTAGATTCCTTTGACAGCCCTGATTCAGAGAGCCTGACCATGGGCGTGGTCAACTTTGATGTAGGCTATACGCTGGCGAGCGGAAAGACCCGCTTTTCCCTGGGTAATGATTTCACGGATTTTATTGAATTTGACCGCACCATGCGCCTGGCTGTACGTCACGATTTCGATTCCATCGGGTCCATGAAGCTGGCCGGGCTCGCACCTTCCTCGCTGGCCACCAAGGTCTACTCTGACCCCTACCAGACCGACGTAAAGCGTGGTACCACCGATATGGAAGTATCGGGAGCCCGCTTCACCTGGGACAAGATATTGGGTTCCAACTTCGAGCTTATCCTGTCAGCTAAAAATATCGATATTGAAGACGAGGATAGTGGTCAAGCGCTGGGCTTGAGTAAGGCCGATCAAGATCTCCTGGACCGGAACGGCGACGTCCTGGGACTGGAAGTCGGTTACAAGTTCACCCTCAACGACAACAACACCCTGCGCCCCAGTATCAAGTATATAGACCGGGACCTGGATGGCGATGCCATGTCACAGGACGGTGGCATTATCGATCTTACCCACGTGTACAAAAGTGACAGCCTGGTATGGGCTAATAAACTGTCATACGCCGATATGAGTGGTGACAAGGAAAACCCGGTCCCGGGACTTGGTGGCGATAAGAATGACGCGGACGTTTACGGCATCAGTTCCGTCATGTCTTTCCCCGACTCCATTGGCTTTCTGGGCAAGTGGACGCCCAACATCGCTGTATCGTGGGCTGATAGCGATAGTGATATCGACTTTAACGACTCCAATATCTGGATGGTGAGTGCAGCCCTGTCTCGCAAGTTCTAGAACAAATCGCGACTGCCTCACCCCTGTGGTGGCAGTCGCGTATTTCCCTCCTGTTTTATATTTCCCCCAGGTTGGCATGAAACCATGCCGCTGACCGTTCTTGGATTATCCGGTGCGCTGGGCCACGACCCATCAGCGGCGCTCTATGTTGACGGCAAGCTTGTTGCTGCCGCCGAAGAAGAGCGTTTTATCCGCGATAAGCACGCCAAGAACAAAATGCCTGTCGAGGCAACGAAGTTTTGTTTGCAACAGGCAGACATCCAGCCAGTCGATATCGATGTCGTCGCCGTACCCTTTGCGCCGATCAGTCTGGCGACACCTGCCCGATGGCATTATGCAAAGCGCTATTGGTATGCACCGGATCGCTCCCTCGATGCACTGTTCAACGGCAACCGCCGCTATCGGCGTTATGTCGGCAGGGTTCGCCAGATGCTGGAAGGACTGGGTTTCCAGTGGGATAAACTGGAATTCCAGCCCGTTGAGCACCACCTGGCCCACGCCTCCAGCTGCTACCACCTGAGCGGTTTCAAGGAGAAAACCGCGATTATGGGTATCGATGGCAAAGGGGAATATGCCACGACCTTCTTCGGCTATGGCGAAAACGGTGTGATACACAAGATCAAGGAATTCTATGACCCGGATTCCCTCGGCGGCCTGTACGGGGCGATCACCGAATACCTGGGCTTTGACATGCTGGACGGCGAATACAAAGTCATGGGTATGGCGCCCTACGGCGACCCCGATAAGTATGACCTGTCGCGGCTGGCAAAATTTGGCGGCGGTGATTTTGAGGTCAATACCCGTTTGGCCAATGTGATCGGCTTGCGCCGCTACAAGGAAAAGGGCAAGGGGTTCTACTTTTCGCCGCAACTTGTCGAGTGGCTGGGCCCCCGCCGCCAGGGTGATGTGGCGGATGAGCCCTATATCCACTATGCGGCGGCGATTCAAAAATTGTACGAAGAAATCAGTTTGCAACTGATGGATTATTATCTGGGCGATATTATTCGCGAGACGGGTCTTCTGGCATTCTCCGGGGGTGGTGCGCTCAACGTAAAGCTGAACCAGAAAATCATAGCGCGGCCCGAGGTCAGGGAGTTATTTGTGCAGCCCGCATCGGGCGACTCCGGTACCGCGGTGGGCGCCGCTTCCTATGCCAGCGAAATGCGCGGTGTCCCGGTTGAAAAAATGCAGCATGTTTACCTGGGTCCCCGCTTTCAGTAATGAGCAGGTGATAGCCGCATGCGAGGCGCATCCGGGCAAACCTGAATTCAGGCTTATCGATGAAGTGCCGCGGCGCATTGCCCGCATCCTGGCCGACGGCAATCCGGTCGCCTGGTTCCAGGGGCGCATGGAGTTCGGGCCGCGGGCATTGGGCGGGCGCAGCATACTCGGTTGTCCCAGCGTTGCAGGTGTTGCCGACAAAGATCAACGAGCAAATAAAATTCCGCGAGAGATGGCGGCCATTCTGCCCCGAGTATGCTGGACCGCGTCGGTAAAGAGATGTTCAAGGTGGATCACCCGGCGCCGTTTATGACCTTTACCTTCGAAGTCAATGAGCAGTGGAAAACCCGTGTACCGGAAGTGGTGCACGAGGACGGTACGGCGCGCGGGCAGACGCTCGTGAGGGAATTCAATCCGCGTTACTACGAGTTGATGGAAGAGCTGGAAAAGCTTACGGGCAACGCGGTGGTGTTGAATACGTCGCTTAATCGCCGGGGCGAACCGGTGGTCTGCACGCCCACGGATGCGCTGAATATGTTCTTCGAATCAGATCTGCAGTACCTGATTATGGAGGATGTTTTGTGTGTTAAAACGGGTGGTTGATTTACGCTTTGGTGCGTAACAACAGCTCCAGTCGGCTGTCGGGTAACAGCACGCTGCGCTCGAAGGTGAAGCCGCTGAGTAAGGTTTTCAGCTGGCCCTGATTATGTGGGGCATAAGCCCGGAAGTGTTGTCTGCCTGGTTCTAAGGCGCAGCGTATCTGTTTCCCTGATGCTATAGAGTTGATTGCTCTGCGCAGTTTTCAGGTTGTGCACAGAAAAACCGTGGGCGAGGCAGCCGCTGCGCAAATAGGGGCGCAGTTCTTTGATAAAGGCCGTGATGGCCTCGCTGCCCAGGAAGTTGAACAAATCCCAGAACAGGCAGATATCGAAGCGCGTATCGGGTGGGATCTGCAGCAGGTCACCAAATTGCTGCCCTAATGAGGGGTTGTCTTCTTCATTGGCGACTATGGGCAGTTCTGCGAACAGGTCAACAAAATGCAGCCTGCAACGGTAGCGCGAAAAAAAGTCTACGGTTTCCGCTAGGGCCGGCCCGGCGTGGAAGACCGTCAGGCGCTGGTCTTCATCAATATGCTCAAACAGGGACGGCAGCAACTTGGATTGCTGCGTAATCGGCTCGCTGGATTGCCGCTTCGATAGCATGACGGACCGCGCCGGCTTAAGTTGCGGTCAGCGAGTAAAACAGCAATAGCATCAGCCGCTTTTCAGGTCCAGGCCGGGCGCTTTGATATCGGTCGTTGGAGAGTTGGCTGACTGCTGTGAGGTCAGTGGAGCCTTGCTGGAAGAGCTGTCACCCGGGTCCATATCAATGCTGCCTTTGAAGATGGCGCCATCTTCCAGGGTAACGCGGGGCGCCACTATGTTGCCGCGTACATTGCCCGATTTGGAGATAATTACTTTCTCACCACCGGCGATATCACCGGTGACCTCCCCGTCTATTTTGATCACTTTGGCTTTGATGTCGGCAAACACCTGGCCCGATTGACCCACTGATATCTCATGGTCATTCAGGTCAATGGTGCCTTCTACCTTGCCCTGGATAACCAGGTCTTCATCGCCGGTCACTTCACCTTTAATTTTTATGCTGGGTCCAATCATTGCGACACTCCTCGCGGTTGCAGGGGTAACGGATACAGAGGGGGACTGTGGTGTAACAGGGTCTTTGGCCGGTGTGGCCGCCTGTTTGCTTTTGTTTCGATCAAACATGGTAATCACCGCCATATTTAGACGTGGCTGGACATGCTAGCAGCCCGTGGCGGCTTTAACTAGAAAAAGTACGACATTTTGGATATTGCTGATTTACTCATCACTGGCATTTGAAGTATGCCGGATCTCATAGATGGCTTCGGTCTCGTCTACCGGGTGGAAGCTGATGATGTACTGGCCTCTGAAGGTGCCCAGGCTCATTTTGGCGGTATTAGGGCATCCGCTCAGGGCAAGGAGAGCCAGCGTGGCAAAAAGTATCTTCATAACAGAATGGGGACGCTACCCTTTAACAGAAAAGGGTAGCGTCCCCTTAGTTCGCTTACATAGCGTCAATAATAGACTGTTTCTTGGCCTTGTATTCCGCCGGGGTGATGTAGCCGCCCGCTGCCAGCTTGTCCAGTTCCTTGAGCTTCTGTTCGGTGGACTGGGTGGACGAAGCCGGTGCCGCCTGCTGTACCTGTTGCCGCTGCGCGTTCTGCTGTGCGTAGTAGGCCTGCTGTTGCTCGGCCTCGGTCCGCTGGTGCATATTGCCCAGAACTCTACTGGTTAGCATACCGCCAACAAACGCGCCAGCGTCGCCAGCCTGTGTCGGCACGCTTGTGGTCAGCGCGGCGGTCACCAACAGGGCAGCTGCGCTGCTACTCATAAACCTGTATTTAATTGACATCTCTGATCCTCCTTAGCGATTGGTGCAATTACCGAAGATAATGAAACTGACATCCGCTCCTGTCGAGCTTAGGGTAAGTTCGCCTGTCTGGCGGTCAATCCCCGTGGTCCAGCCCCGGTGATTCTCAATACCCTGCAGGATGATTGCTTCTAGCAGCTCACTCCATAGCTGGAGGTGGGGCTCAAGGGTGCTCATACTATTGATGTGTCCGTGGCGATGGTGCA
>PVMK01150774.1_pt1 | contig 69937 bp, 77 predicted proteins | sample 1853481 | NCBI WGS metagenome assembly PVMK01 (sample SAMN08533507, study PRJNA380276) | Marine sediment metagenome, whole genome shotgun sequencing project.
GGTGGAGATAGAGGAAGACTCTCCAGAGATCCCAGAGGAATTTCCCAAAAAGCAGAAGAATATGTCAAATCTCAGGGGTTTGATTATAGTGCTTGGGGTCCAGAAGTAGAATTTTTTGTCTTCGATAAAGTTCACTGGGATGTTCTTACTCCATACAAAGGTCAGTCCTATTCAATTGAATCAAAAGAGGCTCCTTGGAGTCAGGAAGGTTCTGGCTATCCTATGGGTCTTCAGGAGGGATATTATCCTAGCACGCCATCTGATACTCTTACTCCCTTTAGAAATGAGTGTGTAAGTATTTTAAATACACATTTTGGAGTTTTGTGCGATAACCATCACCACGAAGTAGCAACTGCGGGACAATGTGAAATTGATATCAGATATGATTACATGACAAATGCAGCTGATGCTGCTCAGTCTTACAAATATGTGATAAGGAACATTGCTGCAAAATATGGAAAAGTTGCAACTATGATGCCAAAGCCAATTGCGATGGATTCGGGTTCCGGTATGCACATTAATGTAAGTTTGTGGAAGGGGAAAGACAATGTTTTTTATGATTCCGATGAAGATGATGAGCTAAGTCAAACTGCCAGATATTTCTGTGGTGGAATCATTAATCATGCCAAGGCATTATCTGCAATTTGTAATCCAACTACAAACTCATATCATAGATTAGTTCCTGGTTATGAGGCTCCGGCCTATATTGCATGGAGTTCGGGAAACAGATCTGCAATTGTAAGAGTTCCAAAACACCTTACAGGAAAAAAATATGCGTATCTAAAGAGACTTGAATTTAGAGCTCCTGATCCATCATCAAATCCTTACCTTGCATTTGCAGCAGTTACTGCTGCAGGAATGGATGGAATAAAGAAAAAAACTGATCCTGGAGAACCAGTTCTTGAAGATATCTTCAAGATGACAAAATCAGATAGAGCGAAAAGAGGAATTGGTGTTTTGCCAAAAAGTCTAGGAGAAGCATTAGACGAATTAGAAAGCGATAGAAAGTTCCTAACCCCAATTTACACAAATGATGTTATTGATAAAATTATAGAGCTAGAAAGAAGAGATCAAAGAGAGATTGCAATAAGACCTCACCCTCATGAATTTTATCTGTATTTTGATGTGTAATAGCTAAACTCTTCCAGTCATCTGAAAGATTAAGGCAAATGATATAGCAATAAGACCAAGTCCTGCACCAAGATAAATTTCTCGTCTTTTTTCTGAAGTTGCAGATTTGTAAAATAAAATTCCGCCTGCAAGACCCACAAACAATACTAAGACTCCAGAAATAACATCATCAGATGATCTACCTGTAATAAGAGGCTGGAAGAATCCTGCAAGTAATGTAAAAAAAGCTACTAAATAGACGTACTTGAAACCTGCTTTTACTTTGGATAAAGTTTCACTCAATATGGTTTTTGAATTTAATTATAAAATAAACTTTTAAGAAATAATTTTTTTATTAAAATTACATCATTCCGGGCATTCCACCCATTCCAGGCATACCGCCCATGCCTCCCATGTCTGGCATTCCACCCATTCCAGGCATACCGCCTTCACCTCCTGGAGGTGGTCCTGCAGACTTGTTTGTTGCAATTACATCATCAATTCTTAGAATCATACAAGCTACCTCTGATGCTGAGGAAACAATTTGGAGTTTTACTGCTAATGGTTCAATAATATCACTTGATTTCATGTTTGCAATTTTTGCTTTCATAACATCAATTCCTGTCCATTTTTCCCCTTTGGATTGTTTAGAACGCAAAGTAGTCAAGGTGTCAATTGGATCCATTCCTGCGTTTTCTGAAAGTGTTAATGGAATTGTTTCTAAGGCATCGGCAAATTTTTCTGCTGCTAATTGTTCTCTTCCTTCAAGAGTTTTGGCCCAGTTTCTTAATTTGGTTGCAGCATAGGTTTCTGGTGCTCCTCCCCCTGCAACAATTAAGGGATTTTCAATAACATCTTTTACCACCATTAGTGCGTCATGAACTGAGCGTTCAACCTCATCTACTACTCTCTGAGATCCACCGCGGAGAAGAAGTGTTACTGATTTTGGATGTTTACAACCCTCAACGAATACCCATTTATCTTCTTCAATTTTTTTCTCTTCAACTATTTCTGCACTTCCTAGATCTTTTTCAAAAAGATCATCAAGGTTAGTTACAATTCTAGCAGCAGTTGCTTTTGCCAGTTTAGTAAGATCGCTTTCTTTGATTCTTCTCACTGCAATTATTCCTGCTTTTGCGAGATAGTGTTGAGCCATATCATCAATTCCTTTTTGACATAGAATCACATTAGCTCCTGATCCAATAACTTTGTCTACCATAGCCTGTAACATTCTATTTTCTTCATCTAGGAATGATTTCATCTGTTGTGGATTTGAAATGTTAATTTTTGCATCTGTTTCAGTTTTACTGATTTCAAGTGCAGTGTTTATTAATGCTATTTTTGCATCGGTAATTTTTTTTGGCATTCCACCATGGACTATTTCTTTATCAAGAACAATTCCTTGAATAATAGAACAATCCTTTATTGAGCCTCCTGCCTTCTTTTCTACCTTAATATCATCAATGTCTACTTTGTAATTGTCACCTTCTTTTTCAGAAACGGAAAGAATAGATTTTACAACAATATCTGCAAGTTGGTCTGAGTCCTTTCTAACCAATTTTGTTTGCATAGATGTTTTTGCAATTTTATTGAGTATTGATTTATCATTAGGAGAAATTTCTTCGGCTATGTCTTTGAGGTATTGTTTTACTTTTTTTCCTGCTTTTCTATATCCATCTACAATTATTGTTGGGTGAACATCTTGGTCAAGTAAAGATTCAGCATTTTCAAGAAGAGAACCTGCTAAAACTACTACTGAAGTAGTACCATCTCCCACTTCATTATCTGTTGTTTTTGAGATTTCAACCAACATTTTTGCGGCTGGGTGCTGAACGTCAATTTCTTTTAAGATGGTTGCACCATCATTTGTAATAGTAACATCTCCTAGAGAGTCAACAAGCATCTTATCCATGCCTCTAGGTCCAAGGCTAGTTTGAACAATTTCTGCAATAATCTTTGCTGCCGCTATGTTATTTTTTTGAGCATCTCTTCCCTTGGTTTCTGTACCCCCTTCTTTTAGTAAAACAACTGGCATATTTCCCTTGGAAGTGGCTTGCATACCCATAGATGGAGAATCTTTAGGTTCCCCTTTTATACGTTCCAAATAATTGAAAATTTCTTAGATCAAAATCGGTGTTTTTAAATTGGGAAAATCAATTTGCAGGTCATGGAAAAATCCTCAAACAAAAAATCTTATGATAAAATTTTCTCAAAATTAAAGGAACATCACAAATGGTTTGAAAATTCTATTCCATTAATTGCAAGTGAAAATGTGCCCAGTCCGGCTGTACGTGAAGCAATTATTTCTGATTTTGGGAATAGATATGCAGAAGGATGGCCTGGGGAGAGAGTCTATGCTGGCTGTATCTACATTGATGATGTTGAGTTTGAATGCATGAAACTAGCAAAAAAATTGTTCAAGGCTAAATTTGCAGATGTAAGACCCATTTCAGGAGTAGTTGCAAATCTTGCGATATATTCAGCTTTTACAGATCCAGGGGATATTATGCTAGCCCCTTCAATTCCAGCAGGAGGTCATATTTCGCATGGGAAAAAAGAGCATTCGGGTACGGCAGGTTTAGTTCACGGATTAGAAATTGAGTTTTATCCATTTAATGCCGAAGAGATGACAATAGATGTGGACAAGACAAAAACCAAGATCAAGGAATTAGAGAAAAATGGACGTCTTCCAAAAATGGCAATGTTTGGTGGATCATTGTTTTTATTCCCACACCCAGTAAAGGAGCTAGCAGACTTTCTTAAGAGTTATGATATTCATATCAACTACGATGCAGCTCATGTGGCTGGTTTGATTGCAGGAGGTAAATTCCAAGACCCATTACGAGAGGGGGCAGATACTATAACTATGAGTACGCATAAAACTTTGTTTGGTCCTCAAGGGGGTCTTGTCTTAGGCTCAGAAGAACATGAAGATAAAATCAAAAAAGCTATATTTCCTGGGCTTACTAGCAGTCATCATATTCATCATATGGCAGGAAAAGCCATTGCATTTGCGGAAGCATTAGAATTTGGAAAAGATTATGCAAATCAAGTTATTAAAAATGCAAAAGCCTTTGCTGAGTCTCTTAGTGATGTTGGTTTCAAAGTTTTAGGAGAAAGTAGAGGATTTACAGAATCACATCAAATTGCATTAAACGTGCTTGATTATTCAGATGGGGGTAAAGTTGAGGCAGAATTAGAAAAGGCTAACATCATTGTAAATAGGCAATTGATTCCAGGAGACATCAAGGCAGGCCGTAATTATTTCCATCCAGGTGGAATTAGATTAGGTGTCTCTGAAATAACAAGAATTGGCATGAACCAAAACGAGATGAAAGAAATTGCGTCCCTTATCAAAGAAATTGTAATAGAGAGAAAAGATCCTAAAAAAATACTACCAAAAGTCAAGGCTTTCAGAAAGAACTATCAAAAGGTTCAATATTGTTTTGACAATAAATTAGGAGCATATGAATACGTCAAATTAAGATAACAGTTCTAAGAAGCATAATCGGTAAGAAGAGACTGATCTCCTTTATTCTTTCCAAAAACTAGATCAATTTCGTCAGATAATGCATAAATTCGTCCTTTTTGATATTCACCCACATCATAATTATTTACTAATCTTTTTGCTAGCTTTAGATACTTTTCTACAGATCCTCGAGTTATGGTTTGAATTAACTTGTGACCACAAGCACAGTTTTGAGTTAAGGGAACACGACGATAAGATTTTCCACATGCGGTGCATCGAAAACTTTGCCTTGCGTAAGCACGAAGATTGCCCATAATATCTGGAACAAGATGTGTAGAGATTACGTTAGAAACAATTTCTGAAGTATTTACTGCATTAATCATATCGGCATTTCGAATTTGCATGTCGAGTTTATCCAGCATGGAGCCAAGTGTGGAATAGGCACTTCGAGATTTTGAGGTGGTTAGAGAGGAGGTTTGGTGGGTAAAATAATAATCATAGAATTGTCTTTCAGTTTCTAATCGTGATTCTATTATTTCGACCGAATTTACAGCTGAAGCTTTGCTTTGCTGAAGAGTTGATTTGAAGAAATCTAAAGGAAATGATTTTGTAACTTCCAGGTTATGGGCTTGTGGCTGAGATTCATGTGGTAAAACCAAGGGTTGGATTAGTAGTGGGGCATCCATCAATCCTCCAATTCTATCTGATAGAAACTGTCTTGAAAAATTTAGTAAGCTATCCATAAGAAGCATTATTGAATCTGCGTCTCCATCTGCATCTCTTCTTTTTGCTGAATGCCAGTTTGGGGTGGCAAAACAGACATGAGTCTCAGTAAATCCGATGATTCTTCCTACAATTCCTACAGATGTATGCGGAGCCAGGCCAATGATTAGGTGCCCAATTAACTCTTCAGTATTTTTAACGTGATAAAAAGGGAGTTTTTCATAGAATTTTTCCAATAATGTATCTATGTATTTACAAGTAGAAACGAGATATCTTCCGCTTTCATATGGGATGATAACATCCTGCATGCGAATTTCTATTATTTGGTCAGAGTTTGTAATTGGATTTCCATCAATATCATGCGTATATCCTAATTCTGTTAGTTTCTCTATAGAAGTTCCAATCCAAGAGGGTTTGAATTGAGTTATGGGGGAATTTGTAGCATCAAAACGGACAGTCCCGTCTTTGAATGTGGTAAGCCCAAAATTTTGTCGAACCAATCCCTTCTCTAGGGGTTCGGCAATTCTATCTTGGCTAATTAGTTCTTTTACTCCCTTGAATGGTTCTTGTACTCTAATACCCATTTTTTCTTGGGCTGCCAACAATTTCTCTTTCAAGGGAAATAATTTGAAAGAGTGAGATGGCGCTTTTCGTTTACATTTTTCGCAGAAGGAAGAATCTAGAATATTTCTGCAGTTTGAGCATTGGTATATTACTGATGTTTTTATCCCACATTTTGAGCATTTGATTCCAATAGAAGGCTCGTTACAATTATTGCATTGGCGATTGAAAATATTGGTAAAAAAATTAGGCTGTCTGGAGGCTTTCAGAAGGTCTCTTGTTGGTCCTCCTTTACTACTAACTGGAAAAAGAATATGGGTTGGGGGTTTCATTTTTCTGGCAGCTGCTTTTTCTGGTCTTCCTATTCTAACTCCGATTGATGTAGAAAATTTGTTTCTAATTGGAATTTCAGAAGATTTTGAAATGATTTTTGGTACTGATGAGTCATCAATTATAGGTGATTTTCGGAAGAGTAAATTATAGAAAATTTTTGCTTCATTTTCTTCAAGAATAATTGAGTTTTTTTGTATATGTGGGACCCCCAGTTTTTCAAGAATTTTTTTGACATTTAGAGGATATTCTAATGAATTTTCATTAACATTTTTTGGTTGTAAAATTTTTGATAATTCTGAAGAAGAAATCTGGTCCCAAAAGTAAAGAAATTGAGGATGTAATGGGATCTGAAAATCTAATGAAATTTTTAGGGCTTCATCCAAAGTAGGTGTTCGGGTAAGAAATTGGCTTAGATACTCGTCATTAGGCTCATATTTTGCTAGTTTTTCTTTTAATTCCTCAATCCAAAATTCTTCAACATAACCTGTCGGTACTAGTTGAGCATTATTTTCCAAGAAATCACCAAAAGAAATTAAAATATCTCCTAAATGTAGAATTTTTTCAATTTCTTTTTTGATTTCAATTCCATGTTTTACATCCCGAATTTTTACAACATCCCCATTTTTTAGACGGACGATTGGAGTTTCAATTGAATCAACAAATGCTACTGTAGCCCCTTTTCCAGGGATATCAGTTTTGATTTGAGTGCCCACTGCTACAGTATGATCCAATATTTCTGCGATTACATGATGAATTCCTACTGCTGCAAATCCTGTATTACAGGCACGACCATATCTTAGTCTAAATCCCCCTAATTTGTTAGGCATGGATAAAACCGAACGTCCAGTGATAACCTCACGCATTCTTTTTGTAGCTGCGTCTTCTTGGTTATCGCCTGTTTGGATAGCCCCTTTCAGGTCAGCAAGCCACTCCCAACCATCAAGATTATAGAGTTCAATTCTTTTGAGTAGTTTTTTTGCTCTGCCAATTAATCCATCATTTAAAACTCTTAATGCTCCCCCTCTTACCCTATCTGTTTTGATCCTTACCATTCCTTTATGGTTAACCACCTCAAAGGGATCTGTGTCCACACCATCAAGTTCAACTGGAAGATTAGAGATTACCCGAATGATATCCTCATCTAAGATATGGAATTGGAAATTTCCAGCCTCTCTTTCATAGATTCGTAACTCTTCGACAAATCTTCCAGTTTCATCATCAAAAGAATCTGCTTGGAATTTTGAAAGTCCAGCTGCTTTTCGTACATGATCAGCAATTAGCATTGTTACTGCAGATTCAGTTCCACCAGCGGATCTCATTGGTCCTGCTATAGAAACTGAGAGATAGTCAGTTCCATCCTTGTTCTTCTTTATCTTAACTTCACTTATCCCCTGTAGAGGAGCAATTGTGACACCTTCTGTAACTACAGCTAATCCTACTCTAACTGCTAAATCCAATTTTTCCTCCAAAGTGGCCTCAGGAAGACAATACTTGCCTAAGGCAATCTCTTTTGAGAGAATTAATGCTGAAAGTTCTTTCCCATTAATTTTTAATAATTCACGTAAAGGATCAGCGATATCAATTTCGTGCATTTTAGCAACTCTATCAGCCAAATCAAATGCGATTTTAGGCTCAATAATTCCAGAAGAGTCTACCAAGGTTGATTTGGCCTCCGCTGCCCTCTCAAAAACCGTAAAAGTACCAGTCGAAAGGTCGGAATAGTAATTTCTATAATAATCAGGCATTTTTATTTCTCCTAATCTAGAAATAACATTATTTTCGGACATTATAATGTCCTATTACTTGGTCCTTTGAATTGTTTTGGCAATTTCTGTTAGTTTTTTGATACTTCCCCCTTTCTCAAGGAAAGTACCAATCACAAGGGCATCTGCACCCGCTTTGACAAGTTCTTTTGCAGTTTTCACATCTTTGATTCCTCCTCCAACTATCAAAAATCCATTGAATGTTTTTCGCACTGTTTTTACCATTTCAGGAGTTACCGTTAATTTTGCTCCAGATCCGGCCTCTAGGTATACAAATCTCATTCCAAGAAATTGTGCAGCAAGGGCGTACGCGGCTGCAATTTTTGGTTTTTCAAATGGAATTCCCCTAGCTGAGCCAATAAACCAGGCTGAGGTTCCATCGCCAATCACTAAATATGCAGTTGGGAGTGGTTCGAGACCAAACTTGAGTACACTTGGTGCTCCAAGTGCTTGTGCTTGGGTAATAAAATAAGGATTTTCGGAGTTCATCAGCGAGCTAAAAAGGATAGCATCAGCATCTGGAACAACTCCTGTAATATTACCTGGAAATAAGATAATTGGTATTTTGAGTCCTTGTTTAATGCCTTTTACTACTTTGGCCATCTCAATTTGATCAGTTGCTGAAGATCCACCTACAAGAATGGCTGAGGCACCAATTTTTTCTACATCTTTTGCCAATTTCTTTGAGGATTTTAAATTTGAAACTTCAGAGTCTATTAATACAAATAATAATGCATTTTTCCGTTTTAATTCAGATTTTAGGAATGATTCAACTTTATTTCCAGTCATAAAATGGATTTGTAGGTGGGTCTTTAAAGTTTAATTGGAATTGCGGTATACAGATTTGTATAGCTATGTCGGAGTTCGATCCATCTAATTTTAACAATATTATTAGAAAAATTATCAAAAAATCATTGTTTACCGAACGACAAATTGAAATTATTTTAAATCAGAAAGATCTTGTCGAATCCAAATTTACTATAACAAAAGGTGCGTATTATAGGCAAGTTGGGCAATCTCGAGAAAAATTAATCGCATTATTTTATTCAATCATTCTTTTACGTGGTCTTGGTATACTCTTGCCTGATGACATCGATGTGATATCAAAGCTTTCAGATCAGATTAGTGTGATAAGTAATAGTGACGTATTTCCTGAAAGAGAAGACGATGTGATAAATGTAATTGATAGAGTAGTACGTCAGGCATGCAACATGTGATGTGATGTAATTTCGAGTTATTGTAAAGATGATTTAGATGTGATAAGTAATGTGAGTATCTTAATCTAGAATGTGAAATAATGTTGGTCAATCACGATAAATCACAATATTGGAATAAATATTGTGATGTTAATAGAAATTCCTGAACCTGAAGTAATATTGAGTGTGATACTTGCCTTTTTAGTTGGGTTGGGAGGCCTTTTTGCCTACTACAAGTTACGTCCATTGATTAAAACTAATAACACCATGGATGCCTCACAAACAGACCGATTAGAGTATTATGAAAGACAATTAATTGATATGAAAATACGTTTAGATTCGATAGAAATACAGGGTTTGGAGGAAAAATCTGAGGATCCCAACTTGGAATTAAAACAATTCTTAGAAAAACTAGCAAAAAATGAGGTTAAAGACAAGCCTAACGAACTTGTAGCCCAAGGCGAAATTGTTCCTGATGAGCCCAAAACTACTCGCATGCCTAATTTGGACCATAATAATGCAATTGAATATGTGTTGCATCTAATCACAAACAAAGCTATGACATCACGTGACATACAAATCACATTAAAACGAAGTCGAGAGCATACCTCAAGATTAATGAAAAAATTGTTTGAAGATGGATTTGTTAAAAGAAACACAGATTCAAAACCATATTCTTATTCAATTTCTGAAAAAGGCAAAGAGAAGATAAATGTTTTAGAATCCAATCCATCTACAGTTTAATTTCTTTTTTCAATCTTTTTTGTTTTCGGATCTATTATTTTTAAAAAATATCTATTATGAGAGGTTTATTATAAATTCTTAAATTTATTAAATTATATATATTATGAATTTATAATAATTATATGTCTGTGCAAGAAAATGAGGTCTTAGTAAAAATAACATCTGCTGGTACAATTTCAATCCCAAAACAATTTAGAAAATATATGGATGTTCAAAAAGGTGAGTATGTAAAGATAATTTTAGGTAGTGATCGGTTAATCGTGCGTAAAATAACAATTTCTTAATTTTGTTTTTGGGTAAGTTTTATGGGTTGATAAGTCCATTCGCGTCCCGTTCTAGTTCTATCAATCTTACCTTTGGTGGAAAATCTGGATAAATAAGTGGAAATAATACTTAATTTTACAGGCTCATTATATTCATCCTCATATTTTTCTAGAATGTTTGTGGAAGTGAATTTGCCCATTGGGAAGAATTTGTCTACTATATGCCAGATTTTTGCCCCTGTTGAATCAAGGTTGGTGGGTCCTTGCTCTTCTTCAATATTCATTAAATCCATCATTTCAAATATTTTTAGAACTTTTTCTCTAGTAACATTTCCCTCTAATTTAATATCATAACGGGCTCCATCAGAGTCTTCCATATCTATACGAATACGTTTTTTTGCCATCTTTAAGATCTATGAGGATCTAATGTTAACAGTTCAATGGATCCGAGAAGTATTGTTAACTAAGTAGTTTGTTAACATTGAGTGTATAAGGTGTGCCTAGAATATTTATTAATATTAACAATAATTCCTTAAATTATTAATTTATGGCCCTTATTTTATGCCTGGAATGGAAATTAGGGGGTTGATTATTGGATATTAACAATGTTAACACCAATCTTAACGCCTGGAATGGAAATAGGGGGGTATAATTGGCTTTTAGGAAGAATTCTTAACAGAAAATTAACAATATGTTAATTAGAAAATAGAGTGTTTACCCACACACCAATATTTCCACTCTATCTTTTCTTTAATTTTTTTTAGAGAGAGAATCTAACTAAAAATAATTAATTACAAACTAAACTAGAGTTAGTATTGTATTCTATACTCTCTTAATTCAGATATGATTATGTTATGGACTAGTAGAAACAAAGGTGTGTGAGTATGTCAGACCCAATTGATAGATTACTTGATGCTGCAGAATCCGGAAAATCCATAATAAAAAATAGAGATATCCTCCACTTTACCTATATTCCTAAAATAATTCAACATAGAGACTCTGAACAGGAACAAGTAACCCAATCTTTTCTTCCTATCCTCAAAAAATCCAGACCTTCAAATCTATTGGTTTATGGCAAACCAGGAACCGGAAAAACCCTAGTTGTTAAAAAGGTAATATCTAAAATTCAAGATAGAGTGGGGAAATCAAATTTTCCTATAAAATTAATCTACGCAAACTCAAAGGAGGAGACAACACTTTACGGTTTGCTTGTAAGTTTTGGAAGACAATTAGAATTAACAGATAAAGAATTACCCTCTACAGGTCTTGCCATTAGTGAGGTCTTTAAAAGAATTTTAAAGAAAATAGACGAGGGGAAAATTAACGCAATTTTTGTAATAGATGAAATTGATTATCTTGCCCAACTTGTATCCAAAACAGGCAAGGATATTTTATACCAACTTACCCGTGCAAACGAAAGGCTGAATCAAGGCTCATTGACCATGGTTGGGATCTCAAATGATCTAACTTTCAAAGAAAGACTTGACCCCAGAGTAATTAGCAGCCTGGGAGAAGAGGAGATTGTATTTACAAACTATAATGTTGAGCAAATAAAAAAAATACTTGAAGAAAGAATCAAACAAGCATTTATTCCCAATTCGGTCCAGGAGTCTGCTCTAAACCTATGTGCGGCTTTGGCAGGAGGGGAGCATGGAGATGCCAGAAGAGCCATAGATTTGATTCGTGTAGCAGGCGAAATTGCCGAAAGGCAACAATCAGAAAAGGTTACAGAAGAACACGTACGCGAGGCATCTCAAAAAATTGAAGAAAATAAAGAGGAGACTTCACTCAAATCTTACCCTCTACATGAAAAATTAGTAATTCTAGCTATAATGAAAGCTGGAGGATCATCAACTGGAGAAATTTATTCATCCTACAAGGCATTATGTAAAGTGGTAGGACGCGATGAACTCACACAAAGACGGATTACTCAAATGTTAAGCGAGATTGAATTATCTGGGATAATTAATGGTAGATTGATCCATCAAGGAATTCATGGACGAACAAAAAAATACAAACTGACAATTGCACCTGAAATGATAAAAAAAACCTTCAAAGATGATTTAACTTTGCAGGATATTGTCTAGTTTTGAATTATAATTTTGATGAAGTACTTGGAATGTTTTCAAATTTACCATTAACGCAATACCTGGATTTGGAGTCATCCCAACACTGGCCTGAAAAGGAGTTTGATTTTGCCATGATCCGGAATTTATCAAAAGAATCCCCTTGTACATATCTAGTTGAGCCCTATGAACATGACCAACATGAAAAATATCTGGAATATCCTCAATTACCAAAAAGTCTTCTATCTCAGGTGCAATAGGGGTCTGGCTACCATAAATAGGACTTAGGTGTCTTGCCCTTAGAAGATGTTTCATGACATCAGTAGGACTATCATAACTCAAACCAGGAGTAGTTTTTACAATATCATCAATACTTTGTCCATGAAACATCAATACCTTCACACCATTTAATGAAATAATAGAAGGATTGCCAACCATAACCACATTCTCTCTTTCCCATAACCCAGAATTGAATTTCTTTGGTATCGCAGGCTGCGGCAGTGCTCTTCTTCCTGGGTCATGATTCCCAGGCATGATGAATATTTTGATGTAATCTGGAATCTTACTTATCAAATTCTCCAACTTTTTTAACTGCTCTTCAATAGTTAGACAAACTAATTCTTTGTCTTGGTTTGGATATATCCCAACTCCATCTACTGCATCTCCACCAATTAACACAAATCGAATTTTACGTGCTACAGGGTCAGGACTTGATAACCAGGAAACAAATTCTCTGAATTCTTCTTCCATAAAGTACTTACTTCCAATATGTAAATCTGAGAGAAAAACTGCAAAAGTTTCTGATTCTGATCTATTTGTGGCTTGATCAGGAATATCTGGAGAAATCAAATCTTTAATAATTAAACCAGAATTTTTCCCAATTCCTACACGTGCCATAATAAATTGATCATTTAACAGTGAGCCTGCAGTTTTTTGTAAATCATCATCAAAAATAATCCCTTCAAATGAGCCTGAGGGATCCTCTAGCAATAATTTTGTAATGTTTCTTTCATTAATTCTTGTAGTCACTAAACCACACACATACATATCATCATTAGATTTTGCCGATTTGACAGATGCAATAGACTTTAACATTTTGGATTCAGGCCTATCAGAAATGATTTTTTTAATTTTGTTGAATCGGCTTGCAAATAACGAGTTGTAGCCACTAATACCTTCAGCACTCGTAATTTTCAAAGTTGGGTCAAAAAGTACTTTGTAATCACTTTGGAGATTCTTGTCTTCCTTTATTCCAAAATAATTTTCTAGGTCATCTTGATTGATCTGAAATAATTTTTGTTTGGTTTTTTCACGGACAATTTCTTTAATTATTTTTTCAAGTTTGTGTACATCCACATTTTCTAAAAATTCAAACGCATTAGGATGAATTTGAAATCCCTTATTCAAAGCATAATTCAAAGCAAGGGTTAACTCTTTTTTCAACATCGAAGAATAATTTCAGGTTTAATTAAATCTGCGCCTATGCCGAACCCTCAAATATTGTAAATTGAAAAAGATACCATGTTTAGAATTAGGATAATTATATTTTTTGTATTTATGGGATTGTTTACTGCGGCATTTCAGTTAGGAACAATGTCTGAAGTAAGTGAAGAAGAGGCAAATATCTTCATGGAGGAATTTGAAAAATTAATAGAAGATATTGACGCAATTGGAATCTTTGTTCATAATACCACCCTTTCATTACCAATGTTTATTCCTGGCTTTGGGGATAGCTTGGGGATTGTTTTCAGCCTGGTCTACAGGTTTTGCTTTTGCAGCACTAACTATCATAATGCCAGAATTAGAAGAAATCCCACCACTTGCTATTCTCTTTCTTTCTCCATTTGGACTAATGGAGATTGGTGCCTACTCTCTTGCAACATCGAGGAGTTTTATTCTGATTAAAGCAATTACCAAAAAATCAAATCTCACACCTTTTTTAAAACCAACCCCTAATTGAAATTGCTATTGTGATTGGCTTGCTTTTAGCTGGTGGATTTTTGGAATTTTATATGATAGAATCTGCTCTAGAAGAAGGCATTCAAACGCCTAATCTTTAGCCTCAAAAAACCTAAGGATTTGTGTACCCAGTCTAAAAAAATTTAGTAGCAAATTATAAACCAAATTAATAGGAAAATATAATGTGAATATTTCCCTTGTAGGACTTTTAGCCTTGCTTGTAATATCATCCGGATTTTTCATTAATGATGCTTTTGCTGAAGTTAGTGAAAATTCAGCTTATCTTCTTGAAGGTTCTGGGTATGCAGTAACTGAAGAATTAATCCGAATTTCAGAAATTGATATTGGTTTGTCATCTCATCAACAGTCTGGCAGTAGTATTGATTTTTTGATTGAAGATGGATTTATCACATTGGATAATGAAGATTTTGTATTATCTGAACTTGAGGGAAAGTTTCTTCGTGAAGGACGTTATATCAGAATTAACGGAAATATTGAAAGTGCAGTAGGATTTGATACCTCTATCAGTTTCTTTGGACGTTTAGTTGAAGAGAGCAAAGACGCTGCAATATACGGATTTACAGGAAGAATTACAACTTCTGATAATTCATACAAAATAATCTACACTTCAAAACTTTCTCAATTAACAAAGATTACTGAAACAACTGAAACTAGTCTTGAAGACGAAATGCTCATAATACATATCCTTCCTGGTTCCTCTACTCAAGGAGTAGCAAGTAGTTACATTGAAAGTGGCGAAACCAGAGACCCTAGACTTAGAGATGATTCAAACCCATTAAGATTAGGGTATTACTCACAAGATAGAATCACAATTGAGCCTGGAACAACAGTTACTTTTGTGAATGATGATGATGTTTCTCATAGTATAGAAAGCGGAAAAGAAAATTATAATGACCGCCACAATCCGTACACTCCTGATGGTAGAATCTCAACTGCAGAAATATTGCCAGGAGAATCACTTGATATTACATTTGATGAGGCAGGATTTTACAGACTATACGATCCAGAATATCCTTGGATGGAAATTGTTGCTTATTCTTTCCCCGATGTGGATAGATTAATTCTTGGTACGACCAAAAATCAACAAGGAAATTAGTTTTCCCACTGCCATCTATAATTCAAATACGAATCTAATTTGGTTTGGTTGAAAACCATCACAGATAGATCAGAAAATTCCTTTCCTTCCAAATCCTTTATAGTCCCTACAAAACTAGTCTCATTTTCAGTTGTTAATGCCTCAAAAACATGAACCTTCATATCTTCTGTATGAAAATTATTCTCCCTAAGATAAATTGCAATTTCTGAAGGCATAAAATGCTTATCTGGTTGGTTGGGCCAAGGCCGTGGAACCAAAATAACACTAAATCCATCAATCAAGGCCTTTTGCAATTCAAGTTTCTTTTCTTCTATCGAAGAAGTAACATGCATGGTAATTACTTTGGATTTATCCAAAGGGATTTGAGCTTTTGATGCTGCCACCTGAATAGAACTTATTCCAGGAATAATTTCTACATCACCAAAAATCTCAATTAGTCTATCTACCACTTCTGATTCTGAAAAATTAACATCACCTGTAAAAGGAATTACTAAATTACGCTTGCCTAAAGCTGGCAAAATTTTTTGATATGATTCTTCCTGGCTACCCATTGTAACCTCATGGATTTCTTTTCCTTCCAACAAATCTTGGATTGTTTCTAAGGTGTACTTGTATCCAATTACAACATCACAATTTTGGATTATTTCTCTAACAGCCTCTGTAACATATTTTGGTGAGCCTGGTCCTACACCAACAGCATAAATTTTCCCCAATTTACCTCGTAAATTTTTGTCTATCTTTAATAAATTGAACAAAGGGTTCCCACTCAACACGCATGTATTTTGTAGGTTCTTTTGCTGGATATTTTACCCAATCTTGGGCAATAGAATACTGATGTGTTTCCGGTTTTCCATTTTTTTCATATTCAATTAATAATGTACTTCCCCAATCTTTCTCTTCATTAGAAATTTTCAAAATATCATCAAATCTTAATTCCACATTTTTTTCATTTTCCAGATCTTCTTTCAAATTATTTTCATTATACCCGTCATGAATAATCATTGTATTTTTCGATTTTAAAAATTGAATAGTTTGTCGCTGCCTGATTGCACCCCACCATTTCTTTTTTGCTTCAGTTTTATGAACAAACATCAAATGTTTGTCTGTTAAAATTAGCATACCTTCTCTTCCCCCAATTGCAAAGAATTTTTTTGACTCTCTCCAAACTGATACTAGATGTGCCTGAATTTTCTCATCAGGTTCCATATTCATTCAAAAAGTTGACTTGTTAAAAACTAATACAATCAGCTTTTAAGTAAGACTATAAGACAAATTTTTGTTGCAAAAAATTTTTATTATATTTGCTTTAGTTTTTGTTCTAGTTCCCTTAACAAGTCAGTCAAATGCACAATCTGATGATAAATTAGTAATTTTAGAAACTAGTCAAGGACAAATTGTAATTGAATTTTTCCCTGAAGACGCACCTAATCACGTTAGAAATTTTATGAACTTAACTGAAAGCAAATTTTATGATGGAGTCTTATTTCATAGAGTAATTCCAGGATTTATGATTCAAGGAGGAGATCCAAATACAAAAGAGATTGATAATAGTATATGGGGACAAGGAGGTCCTGGCACCTCAGTTGATGCTGAATTTAATTCGATTAAACATAATCGTGGGATAGTTTCAATGGCAAGGTCTGGACATCCAGATAGCGCAGGCTCGCAATTTTTCATAGTTCACCAAGATTCCAATTTCTTAGATCAACAATACACTGTATTTGGAAGAATTGTAACTGATGAAAGTTTTGAAACTCTAGATAAAATTACCGCATTAGAAATAGGTCAAAGAGACATTCCCGTAAATACCGATGAAGGAAAAATTATCAAGGCAATTACTGTTAATCGCTCAGACGTTCCAGATTTACTTGACTTAGGCGAACCTGAAAGAGTCACACAAAGTACGGATACTCAAGAAGAATTTCTAGATACGGATACTCAAGAAGAATTTCTAGATACGGAAGTAACTGGAAGTCAAATGTTTGAAAATGAGGAACTTGATGTAGCATTTAGTGCACCAGAGGGATGGTCACTACAACAACCACCAAAAACTGACGAAAACACACCTGATGTTGTAGCAGTAGGACCAAAGGTAGGAGAAATCAACCCGGTAATTTCTTTGAGGATTACTGAAAAGGATGGGAAAACAATTGATGATTTCGTACAAGAAAAAAATGACTTACTCCAAGAAGTAATAGCAACAGGTAATTTAGAAATTATTTCTCAAGAAAGAACTGAAATTAATGGAAAAGAGGCATATGTTACTGATGCTGTAGGGGTTTTCCAAACCGGTACAGGATCATTTGAGGTAAAATTCAAAGAAATAACCATTTTTGGTCCTGATAAATTTTACACTTTTGCATATAGTAATGGAGTAAATGATTTTGATAACCAATTATCCTTATTTGATGATTCAATGGATTCTTTCAAAATATTATCTGAACCAACACAAACAGATACAGCAATCGATGAAGGTGGTGGATGTCTTATTGCTACAGCAACTTTTGGTTCTGAGCTTGCACCTCAAGTACAACAATTAAGAGAATTGAGGGATAACACGATCCTTTCAACAAAATCCGGGGTTGCGTTTATGACTGCATTTAACCAATTTTACTATACATTTTCGCCTGCCATAGCTGATTTTGAGCGCGAAAATCCCCTTTTTAAAGAAACTGTAAAACTTGCAATTACTCCAATGTTAACATCACTATCTCTTCTAAATTATGCAAATGTTGATTCTGAGCAAGAAATGCTTGGTTATGGAATTAGTATTATTCTAATGAATGTTGGAATGTATTTTGTCGCCCCAGCCATGTTAATTCATAGATTTAGGAAACAAAAAATTAAAAATGATCATAAATTTATGTCACCTGTTTATAATTAGACTATGATCACAGAACGTGTCACAAAAGATGAACTTGTTTCATTTATAGAAAATAATACAAAAATTAGAATTGATAGTTTTGTTGAAAGTGCTTTTGAGACCGCCGAAGATATTCATTCAGATATAAAAAGAGAAGATGGTACCTCATCGTTTTTGGAAACTCATGTTTGGCCAGTAACCTTAGATGTTATCAAACACTATCTTACAACTTCTCAGTATCTTACCACACTACAGATTACATCAGCCATTCTTCACGATGTGATGGAAGATAATGATAGAATTTTGAATCTTGATTCATCTCAAGCTTATGGCTTTGATGCATATTTTAGACATAGATTTGGAGAATATGTATACACGGTTGCAAATACACTAAAAACAAAACCATTGGAAAATTACTCTGGTTCTGATGAAGAAGAACAAAAATTTGTTAGATTCACTGATTATTGCTCTGATCTTACAAATTCAAAATATGATGTAAAAATTATCAAGCTTGCAGATAGATTAAACAACATGAAATTCATGGCACAAATTCCAAACCATGAGAAAATTCAAAGATATCTTAAAGAAGCTGAGGAATTTTATCTAGCATTCTCTCTTTTTCCACCTCAAACACTTGATTTTTACAAGGAAATTAGAAAAGCCTATGATGAGCTAAAAAGGCTAAAAATTACAGCCTAAAAATTAGCCATATTGATAGTGAATTCCTTTTTCACCACGAGGATGTTTCCATTCAGTTTCTTGTGAGCATGTTCCACAATCAACACATCCTTCATGCTGTATCACTATCTTTTCCCCCTCTTCACTGTAACATTTTGCAGGACATAACATTACAATTTTTTTCATAAACTCACTTTCAGAATTTAATACTTTGATATGGGATTTGTGATCATCATTATAACTTAATTTTGCAATTCTATCTGCAATTGAAGGAATGCTAGGAGTATATGTGGAAGAAACCGTTACTCCTAATCTTTCAGCCAATAGAGTTGGAACTTTCACATAGGTATCTTCAGACTCTATCATTGGCAATAGTCTATCATAACCAAGAATATTTGCAAATTTAACAGCAATTCCTCTAAAAGTACCACTTGACATCATTTTTAGGATTGGACCATACCGTGAACCAATAATGTCTTTTGGTACATCCTTTGTTGCATCTAGAAATATCTTCAAATAATCCTTGTCAATTTGCTTCATATCCAGTGTATAGGGGCTTTCATCTAACAACTGAGAATAATATTTTCCCATGAAGCTTTCAGAAAAATCGTCTTTATCAAGAGACCTTGCAACGGCATTTGCTGCTCTGACTCCATCATCGATTCCAACATTTAATCCCTCAATCCTTGGACCCACAAAAACTCCTCGTCCTGCAGCATCTCCAACAAATAAAATATTTTTAAAAAATGGCTTTTTCATTCTACATCTTTTACCATCAGGAACTAGCTTTGCACCATATTCTGATTCAACATAATCAGTTCCAAACGTCACATCAAACTTTTCAGACATTTGCTTTTCAATGGATGATAGCTTTTCTTGAATGGCCTCATCAGTTTTGTATTTTCCTGAATCGATTAGACTTTTTCTTCCCCCAGCAGAAAGAGAAGATTCCCGAAATTCCTTCCATGTTTTAATTAATTTTGCAACTCCAAAACGAATTCGAAGCTGCTCTTCTTGTGGCAAACTCTTATCAATTTCTTTTTTAATTGGTACTACATCTTTGATAAATTCACTTACAAGAGGATTTTTTATCAAGGAATCAATTAATCCATAAGGCTCCGTTGGATTTCTCATTAGAGAATCAAAATGGTATACAGCTCCCAACGAAATGGTATCACGATTTGTGTAAAGAAATCCTCCTCCAATATGATTCAAAGTAATGTCTCCAGCAAAAAGGTGGGCAGCCCCTTCATCCGAACTTACTCCAAATCTTTCCTCAATGATTTCTTCAGGTAGTTTTACTATTACTTTTACGCCTTGATACAATTCCATAGGGGTAAACTTTGGTCTAGCTCCGACCATATCAGCAACTTCTGAGTTTACGCCATCGGCTGCAATTATTGCTTTGACTTCAAATTCATCTAGCTCATCAGTTTGTATGATTGCTTTTTGTTCATTCCATGTAATTGATTTTACATGAACCCCCAGGTATTATTCCACCACCGACTTTTTCAGCACTTTCGACGGCTTGTTGTGCAAACCAAGAATTGAGTTTATTCATAAGAACGGAGCAACCAAAATTAGATTGGTAATCATGTGCTTCGGTAAGATCCATAGAATATTCTTTATCTTTTGAGGTTGAATGTAGAATGTATTTCGTTATCTTTCTTTCATATGGAGCATCATCAAGAAAATTTTCATAAAGATCATCAACGTTAGTTACGTTACCTTTTTTTGGTTTTTTAGAATATAGAATTCCACCAGATAAATTTTTGGAACCAATTTTTGTTCCAGCTTCTAAAAGAATTGCCTGCTTTCCAAGTTTAGATAATTGTTTTAATGCGGCAAGTCCTGCAGAACCACCGCCAATTATTGCTACATCATATTTTTCCAAAATCACTCAAGCCTCAACAATTAGAATTTGCTTTTTAATTTCTTCAATTAACAATGGAATCACATCCTCCATTCGTCCTTTTATGAAAATATCACATTCGTCCTTTATCGGAGCATCTTCATCGGGATTGATTGCTACGACAAATCCAGAATCTTTCATTCCCCACACATGTTGCATTGCCCCACTAACTCCTGCTGCGATATAGAGCATAGCACTTGTTTTATGACCACTAGTTCCAATCACTCTATCTGGAATCATAAATTTTGAATCTAATGATTGGCTGATTTGGTATGGCTTTTTCGACATGGGTAATGTAATACCGATTTCAGCATTCAGTACTTTTGCAAGCTGTTCAACAAGTTTTATGTTCTTCTCAGGATCATCTTTGATTCCTCTACCAAAACTAACAATAGTTCTTGGAGTTTCAAAATCAACTTCACTCTCGATTATTTCACGACTGATTACCTTCACTTTGAGGTCTTGTTCATCTATTTCTGGAACAAATTCAATCACTTGACCCTCTCTTTTTGAATCCGGTTCTAATGGTTCAAAAACTCCAGGAATTATGCTGCAGGCCTGTGGATGATAATCTCGTTTGAAAGCTGGATTTCGATTATCTAAACAAAGAATTGTAGTCCATAAGAATCCAGAAAAGTCAGGTCTATACATCTCTAGAGTTTTTTCATAAGTTTCTTTACTACCACCTGTTTTTTGTTGGTGAGACATTTCAATGTCTTCTATTACAAGTTGATTAATATCAGAAGCCAGTCCAGAATCCAATTCTGCCAAAACAGTAGAAGACAAATGTCTACCAATACTATCAGCTGCAAAAAACATGTATCTTGGTCGTCTAAAGTCTTCTGCATATTCAGATTCTATTTGTCCGCCTATTTCTTTGTCATTTGCAATTTGACAGATTACTTTAGTGTAAATTGTATTCCGAATTTCTTCTAATTGTGTGTGGTCACAATAAATTACCGAGTCTGCACCAATCTCGATTAATTCTTTAGATAATTCCTTGATGTTATATCCTAAAACAATAGCAACAACTTTTTCTTTTGAAGAATACTTTTGATTAAATCCATCCATTAATCTTCTAGCCTCGCCTATCATTTCCTTACTAACTGGGATTATTGTTCCCTGTTCAACCTCAACTACAACGTACAAGTGACGATATTTTTCTACCATTACTTTATCACCATAGCCTCAAGCGCTTCTTTCATTTTTCCCACAACTTTTTGAAGTTGTTCAGGATCTGAACCATCAATAACTTCTGCACTTCTAGTTGCAGTTGATTTAGGAACTCTTTCAACTTTGTAAACTATTGTTGGGGATCCTGGTAGTCCAACAAGAGTTTTATCCACACCAAGTTCCTCAGCATTAAAAATTTTGTAGTATTCCTTGAAATTTTTAACTCTCTCCCTTGCTTCTTTTTGATATTTTTGAAAAGATAATCTTTGAGAAATAGTATTGTAGCTTGATTTGTAGGTTGGATCAATTGAAATGAAAACCGGTAAAGGTGCTTCAACTTCTTCAATAATATCAGGAGATCCTTGCAAACTTACCAAACGTTTTGCGCGGATTGTCCTAGTTTCTAAATCTACATTATAACTTGTTACATTTCCCAGAAATGTAAAACCTAATTTCCAAGCTGTTTGTGGTCCAGTTTGTCCAGTTTCTCCATCAGAAGCTCGATGTCCTGCAAAAACTATGTCCATTTTTGCTTGCATTTTTTCTATTCCTACTCTTAACACCTCAGCCGTACCTAAGGTATCAGCTCCCGCAAAAAGCCTATCACTGTACAAATGAAGTTCTTCAGCATCAGAGATCTCTTGAGCCTGTTGAAGGGCAAGGTCTGCTATTGGAGGACCCATAGTTCCTATCGAGACCTTTGCATCATACATTACCTTTGCATAAAATGCAGCTTTTGCAGCAATTGCACTATGAGGTCCTAGGGTATTTTTTGTCTCTGCCCGATTTAGTGTCCCATCAGGGTTATAGCTAACATTTCCTTCAGAAAAGTCTGGTTCTAGTTTTATGATTACCGCCACATTTAGAGTCATTATTTTGCCTCAAAATCGTTTTAATAAATTGGTTTCCACGAGTTTTTTAATAATACTAGACTGGTTGCCCTAGTCATTGAATGGTATTGATGTACAACATACCTCCACAAATAGGCGAATGTATCCTATGAGATTAGGCTCTTTCTAAAAAATCCAAAATTAGGCAGTTCTGATAATGTCTGAATGAAGAATATCATATGCCCTTGAAGAATCTTTTTCATTTAGAATTATTATGATATTTTCTTGGCTGAAAAAAGCATTCACAAGTTCAATTCCATTGTCGTGTAAAACCTCTGCCACATAAGATACCACATCAGATTTATTCTGGGTAACGGGTATAGAAATTCTAATTTTTGCTAAACCTGTACTAAAAATGTCCTCTTGATTAGGAAGCGTATCAAAAATTCGACGAATATCATCTAGATCTTCTGTAAGAAATCTAAAAGAATCAGATGACCTAAAGAAATCATAATTACTAGTAATTTTTGAAAATTTGTCTAAAATTGCTATAGGATCAACACCTTGAGAATTCTTTATTGAAAACTTGATATCAACAATCCCATCTGTAAGTGCTAACCTAGCATTTTTCAAGACTGATTTTTCTTCCACTTCATCTTTTACATCAAAAGAGTCGGAATATCGTTTGATTGCCACCACTATGGTATTCAAATTCACAGAATTTCCAAGAATTCTCTCTACATCAGATTGAATCTTTACTGCAAGTGCAGTATAATTGATTAAATCCATTTTCATACAATCAAAAATTGAACGGTTCCTAGTAATGATCTCCCTAACTACCTCAGGAACTGACATACCAGTTAGCCTCATTAAATAATATTATATTATGTCAAATATAATAGCATTATGTAAGAAATGGTAACCATATAAGTAATACTTATATAATGTCATATATATTACATATAGTAGATAAATATGACAATATTAGATGATGAATTCAATAGAATCTTCGGAAGAATGTCAAGCTCTTTTTTCAACATTGGTGACATTTTCGAAGAATTCAAAACAAATGGAGACTATACAGGCCCACATTATTACGGTTGTACAATGACCGTTGGTTCTGACGGAAAACCAATTGTAAAGGAATATGGAAATGTAAAACCAGAATCACTTCCAGCCTCTAATACTAGAGAACCTATCGTTGATACGATCTTTGATGAGAAAGAAAAACTGGTAAAACTAGTAGCCGAAATTCCAGGTGTTGAAAAATCAGATGTAAAGGTTCTGGTTCAAGACAAGTTAGTAAATATTTCTGCAGAACATGACGAAAAGAAGTACCACGTCAATGTTCCAATACAATACAAAGTAGATGAAAATTCTGCGAAAGCTTCATACAAAAATGGAATTCTTGAGCTAGTCTTTAAACTAGCTAAAGAGGAAAAACCAAAAGGTAAAACAGTGGAGGTTGAATAAACCCCCCAAATTTTTATGGTGATTAAATGAGTGAAATTGTTTTAAAAATTGATGAGATACCACAACAACATGTGGGAAGAGGAAGAGCTATAATTGATCCGAAAATTATGGAAGATACAAATTGGAATGCTGGACAAATTTTAGAATTAACCTATAACAAAAAAACACATGTAAAACTTTGGTCTGGTTCTCCAGAAGAATATGGAACAGGTATAATCAAAATTGATGGAATGACAAGACAAAATATTGGTGCAGGAATTGGAGATAAAGTCTCAGTAAAATCTGTTGAAGCAGTTAATGCTGAACAAATTGTTTTATCACCAACTGAAAAAATTTCAATAGACGGATTGCAAGAATATATGATCTATAATTATTTGAATCATGTATTTACTACCGGAGATACAATTTCATTAAGTACTCAAATGGGAGGAAGAATCCAATTTGTAATTACTAGTACCAAGCCATCAAAACCAGTAATCGTTACAGAAAAAACTATTTTCAAACTAGGTCCAATGACTAAAGCAATTGATGCTTCTATTCCACGAATTACGTATGATGAACTAGGGGGTCTGAAAAACGAAGTTCAAAAAATCCGAGAAATGGTAGAATTACCAATGAGACATCCAGAATTATTTGAAAAAATAGGCGTGGAAGCACCTAAAGGAGTATTATTGTATGGCCCTCCTGGAACCGGAAAAACTCTATTGGCAAAGGCAGTTGCAGGTGAAACTAATGCCCACTTTATCTCCATTAGTGGACCAGAAATCATGGGAAAATACTATGGTGAAAGCGAAGAAAGAATACGAGATATTTTCAAACAAGCCGAAGACAATGCTCCTAGTATTGTTTTCATAGATGAAATAGACTCTATTGCCCCAAAAAGAGATGAAGTATCTGGAGAACTTGAAAAAAGAATTGTCTCTCAACTTTTGACATTAATGGATGGAATGAAAAGTAGGGGAAAAGTTGTAGTTATTGCAGCTACCAACAGACCAGACTCTATTGACCCTGCCCTAAGACGACCTGGAAGATTTGATAGAGAAATTGAGATCGGAATACCAGATGATGAAGGAAGACATGAAATTCTTTCAATTCATACTCGAGGAATGCCGATTGATGAAAAAGTTAACCTCAAACAAATCTCTAAGACCACACATGGTTTTGTTGGCGCTGACCTGGAGGTTCTAGCTAAAGAAGCAGCAATGAGATCTTTAAGAAGAATTCTACCTGAAATTGATCTTGATGAAGATAAAATCTCAACTGAGATTTTGCAAAAAATTCAAATAACTAGTGAAGACTTTTTGGATGCTCTCAAAGAAGTTAGGCCAAGTGCATTACGTGAGGTCCAAGTACAAGTTCCAAATGTTAGTTGGGATGATGTAGGAGGACTTGAGGAATTAAAAGAAGAACTCCGAGAAGCAGTAGAATGGCCTATTAAACACAAAGAGGCTTTTGATTATGTTGATGTAAAAGCTCCAAAAGGTATCCTACTACATGGACCACCTGGAACCGGAAAAACTCTAATAGCAAAAGCTTTGGCCAAAATGACTGAATCTAATTTCATCAGCATTAAAGGTCCTGAACTACTCTCAAAATGGGTGGGTGAATCTGAAAAAGGAGTAAGAGAAATTTTTAGAAAAGCTCGACAAGTTGCACCTTGTATAATATTTCTTGATGAGGTAGATGCCCTTGTACCTAGAAGGGGAAGTGCCGGATCAGGATCTCATGTAACTGAAAATGTTGTTTCTCAGATTCTCACAGAAATTGATGGACTAGAAGAATTACATGATGTCTTGATAATTGGTGCCACAAATAGATTAGATATTGTAGATGAGGCAATACTTAGACCTGGAAGATTTGACCGAATAATCGAAGTACCAAACCCTGATACAAAAGGAAGAGAGCAAATATTCAAGATTCATACCAAAAAGAAACCTCTTGCAGATGATGTAAGCATCTCAAAACTGGTGGAACTTACAAATGGTTTCAACGGAGCTGAAATTGCCGCTGTTTCAAATAGAGCAGCTTTAACAGCGCTGAAAAGATATGTTGGAGGAAAATCAGAAAATATCAAAGAAATCAAGGTTACACAACAGGATCTTTTAGACGCAATTGATAAAGTCAAGCCTAGAAAGATCGAATCACCTATGATTCATTCGATAAAATAGTCTAAATACCAAGGAAATTGACCTGAATTTATGAAACTCTATCTTGACTTTGAACCTTGCCAAGAATGCAAAACAATGATGAAGGAACTAAGTAGTCCTGAAATGTTGTTTGCAGACGAAAAAACAAGATCTGATGAATCTGCCAAATTCCTACGACACCTAACCTACAATCACAATGAAGTAGTCCAGGCCGTAATGGAAGACCTTCCTAAACAGAAAAAAGAACAAGAGTTTGATTTCTTTAAATAATTTTATTTTTTATTTTATATCAATTTTATAGGTAGAAAATAATAATCATATTCATATACAAAAAAATTACTCCATAAATTGGTGTTTTACTAAATTGAAAAAGAGTTTTACCTTTGGGTTTTTGATAATTATTTTTTCATTATTTTTTATGCCACCAGTATTTTCTCAAGAACCAGAACCCCCAAAAATCCCAGAACCATCACCTGAACCTAAACCAATTCAAATCCCAGACCCAGAACCAATTCGACAACCATTTCCAGAAGAAAGTGACACTGCAAAAATTCAAAGATTAACTGAGGAAAATGATAACCTCAGAGAGATAAATTTCAATTTACAAGTACAAATTGCTGAATTAAATGAAATAATTGAAAAACTACATGCAATAACCATGGAACAAATCAAAGTAATATTGGCATTAGTTGACCAACTTCGAGAAACGATATTTGAAAAACCTTTTTCTTCGAAAATTAATTTGTAGTGGTTTTAGTCAACTAACTTGAGAGTCTTTTTGATCAAAGCTGCTCGATTTCGTATTGTAACGTCACTAACTCCGGATTCATCTGAAATTTTTTTTTGACTAACTTTTTCGCCGTTTACAATACAAGCAATATACAATGATGCTGCTGCTTGGGCAACAGGATGCTTTCCTGCAGTAATCTTCTCATCTTCACATCTTTTTAGAATTTTAAAGGCGTCTCTCTTTGTTTTTTCGCTCAAATTCATGTTATTTGAGATCTTGACAATAAAGGACGCAGTATCATATTGATTTAGATTCAAGCCTAATTTTTTAATGATTGTCCTTAAATCTCTAGATAAAATTCTACGTTCTACATTTCCAGCTTCTGCAATATCATCTAATGTTCTAGGAATATTATTTTGTCTACATGAAGCATACAAAGATGCAGAAATTAATGAAGCCAATGTTCTTCCCCTGGTTAATTTTGCATTTACTACTTTTCGGTAAATATAGGCTGCATTTTCAACAACATTGTTAGGTACACCTATCTTGGTTTTCATTCCGTATAATAGAGTAAACGCCTTACTTAATGATGAAGTAGTTCTTGATTTACTTCTTTGATCCCATGTACGAAGTCTGTTAAATTCATATTTTGTTTTGCTTGGTAAACTATTTCCAGAAGAATCTTTGTTTGTTCCTATCACAGTAGATAACCCCATATCAAACATAGAAAGTGATGTTGCAGGTCCTGTTCTTGCATTTTTCATAAAGTCTTCTGAACTAAAACTACGATTTTCATGTGAGGTATCATCAAAGTTTTGCACTAAGACAAGACCGCAACCCCCGCAAAAAACTTCTCCTCTATCAGAATCTGTTACTACAGGGTAGGTTTTGCAAGTATCGAGTTGACACTTTACATCATAATTACTAGAATAATACGCTACCACTACTACACATTATAGGCAATAATTACATAAAAACAAAACGAAATGGGTAATTTTGAAATCAAAACAAGACTTTTGTTACAAAAAATTCCTCAAAACTTATTCACAATAAAACTTAGTTGTTGTATATCATACATTCTATTAAATGTTAAAAATAAATTAAACAATAATTTTTGAATTTACTTATCTCTTTATAGAATCAAGAGAATGCCCACGGTTTACAATCATTTGAATTACTGCATCTATTGGATATTCAATACCATGTTCTTCCTCAAAATGTGTTCGTAGCTTTTCAAGTAGTTCTATATTTTTTTCTCCCTCTAGAGAAAATTTACACTCAAAGCCATATTCGTCACAGCGAAGTTTAAGGGTCATCAAAATGAGAAAATATTGAGCATATAAAAATCCTAGGTACGTTTTTCAAAATTACTGGACTCGAAAGAAGAAACATAAAATCAAAATAGATTAATTACTTGAAAAATTTATCAATTTGATCTCTATACTTTACAGTAATTTTTCCGAATTCAGCAAAATCTTCTGCTGAAGGATACTTTAATCTCATAGCATATTGATTTACAAAAATGGATACTGCGCTTCCTACAATTAGATTGTAGCATGCATCAGCCAGATTTTTTGAATAGGGATATGCAATTCTAATAAATGGTAAATAGGCTTCTGTTTGTGAAATCAGTAATTGTATCTGCTTTTCTACAAATTCTACGATATCTTCTGGAATTGGCATAATAACACTAGTACTATTTCCTCATAAATAAGCGCTTTTTATTTTAGGAAAAATCTTAGGAGATTATTTGTGCTAGGTATCTTTTCTTACTTTTTCTACTAGGGAGAGATCGTAATTGCCTATTACAACAAGAGCAAGTGATACCCTCATAATCTGCAAAAACTTCGAAATGACTGGTAGATAAATAATAAAATTTTTTACAAAACACTAATTTAAACAACTTAAATTAAAATTTGGTTAAATTGAATTTATAATACAATTAATAGAGTAAGAAATATTGACGGAACTTGACAGAAAAATATTTGGACAAATTACAACCAAAGAAATCATAGGTGCATATCCTCCAGCTATTCCAGATACTAAAAATTTACTTGAAGCAGAACTACAACATTTGACAAGCCAACTTGAATTACAAACTAAAGAGACCTTGCAAAAATTGCTAGAGGACCAACAAATTTTAGAAAAACATGTTAATAGTAGACCTGGTGCTATGGCTCTTGCACAAGATAAAATTCAATTATTTACAGAATACAGCCAAAAATACATCCAAACCATAAACAAAAAGCTTCAATCATAGAATTTTTTTTAACTTATTCCTTTTGAGAATCTTCTGGAGGTTTTTTGATAAAACCGCCTTCTTTTGGTTCTGGAGGAGGAATTTTCTTTGATCTTCCTATACCAATTGTAGTAATTATTACAGAGGACAAAATAATAAAGAAAATAATTTGTGGATAAGCTTCTGCATTTGGTAAACCTAATGTTAACGGAAATGTTGCTAATACTGCAGCAGCTAAACCACGTGGAATCATTGAATATGTAACTCTTCTATCCAGCAACGAAAATCTTTTTGTTAAAGTGATTTTACTTACAATTATTCTTCCAAAGAAAAATGCAACGGTGATTCCAACTCCAAGAATTATATATTCAAACTGCCCTATGCTTGCCATCAATCCTACAAATACAAAGAAGAAAGACCTTACCAAAAACGTCAACTGATTATGTGTGGGGTCATCAAGCTCTATTCTTGGGAGTTTGAACTTTATTATTCCTGCAAGATGACGCCGGTTTCCTAACATAAGTCCAAATACAAGTGCTGTAAGAGCACCTGATTCTCCAAACGAATTAGCCAAAAAGAATAGAACAAACAAAATTCCCAAAGTAAGCATGTACGCATGTTGTGCATTTCCAAGTTTAGTAGAAACATACATCCATGGAATTCCCACTCCAAATCCAAGTATTAGCCCAACAACAACTGCTCTTCCTAAAGTTTCTTGTAAAACCTGAAGATCAAATTGACCCAAAAGTATTGCCTCAAAGAGAATAAAGGCGATAATTGTAGATAGAATATCAGTTAAGGCAGATTCAAAACTAAGCATATTTTTTGCTTCCTCCGAAATTTTGATATTTCGAACAAGTCCAAACACTACTACTGAACTACTTCCTCCAACAATTGAACCAAGTAGAATACTCTCTAACCAAGACCAGTCTAGCGCATAATGTACAGCTATTGTTGCAATTACAACTGATAAAATAAACCCAAGAATTGCTAAGGTAAAAGAAAAATGTGCAGTCTTTACTATGTGTTTTAGATCTAAATTTAATCCCCCATCAAACATGATAATTATCAAAGCTAGAGCTGCAAAATATGGAACAATTTGTATCACTGCTTCAGCTTGAATAATTCCAAGAATTGGTCCAATTATTACTCCAAGGACCATCAAGAACGCTACATCTGGAATTCCTGTTTTTTTAAAAAATGCCTCACCTGCCACTCCAAGAAATATTACCACACCTGCAGCAAGTAGTATCACATGAGCTGAAGCAATGGGGCTATCTTGACTTAGTGTCCCAACAAAATTCTGAAATTCATTGAATTTTTCTAATATGAAATTTAAATCAATACCATCTAAAGAAGCTACATCACCCAGCTGTCCTCTAATTATCTCTAATATCCCAAAAAAAACTGGATTCATAATCTTTGATTTTGATTAAGGGCTATTAAAAGGCAAATTAGTATTGCTAGATTGATTCATTGTTTATGTATGGTTTTTGTAAATAAATTTAGAACACATTAAATTTCCCCTTTGTACTTTAGGTTTTATTGAGTGCAACTAGAGAACTTCGGGCTGATCACGATCAAGTTCGCCGTCTACAAGTAATTATTGAAAAATGTGCTGAAAAGATATCCAATGGATCAAATATCCCTTTTTCTGATATTGAAAAAATAACAATTATTATTTATGAATTTGTGGATACTATACATCATTCTAGAGAAGAAAATTCTTACTTTCCATGCGTGGCAAGTTATGACACTTTAAAAGAAGAAATTCGAAAATTTATGATCGAACATGAATTTGGAAGAAATATTGCAAGAGAAATTACAAAACATTTGCGAAGATGGAAAAAAGGAGAGGATGCTCGAGAACCAGTATCGAGATTTTTGAGAACTTATTCAATATACCTTTATGACCATCTAAACAAAGAAAACAAATTTTTTGATCAAGCAGAAGCTGAAGTTCTATCAAAGGAAGAAGAAACTGAGATGTATGAACAATACCGATCAGTTACTGCTATAACAAAAAAGAAAGAAGACATGATAAAAGAAATTGATTTTCTAGAAACTCAACCTTGGTATAAAATTTAACGTAAGCTCTTTATGTCCTATTTTATCGATTAGATCATATGAAGCCATTTGTTCTTTGGATGACTGGTCTTCCATGTTCAGGAAAGACTACCATCGTTAAAGATCTACAAAAAGATATTCCAAATTTAGCAATGCTTGATGGTGATGAGCTAAGAGAATGGTTCTCGCCCAAAGACTTTTCAAAAGAAGGCAGAGATGAACACAACAAAAAGGTGGCTCATTTAGCTAAACTTTTGCTAAAGCATGGGGTTCCAAGTGCAGTTTCTTTAGTATCTCCATATCTTGTGAATAGAGAAAATGCAAGAGAAATCATCAATGCAGGTGACCAATTTGCAGAATGTTACGTGAAATGCTCTCTAGCAAAATGTGAAGAAAGAGATGTCAAAGGTATGTATGCCAAGGCAAGAAAAGGAGAAATTAAAGGATTTACAGGAATTGATGATCCTTATGAAGCTCCAGAAAACGCAGATTTGATAATTGATACAGAAGATGAACCACTTTCAGAGAGTGCAAACAAAGTTAAAGAATTTCTTAAAGGAAGAAACTTAATTTAATTTTTTAAATTCTTCCAGTATTTTTTTATGAATTAAACCATTGGTGACTAAAATTCCATTCTGGTGATTTACAATTTTATTATTGTAGGTTATGTCATTTCCCAACATATCTGTCATTTTTCCACCAGCTTCAGAAATTATACAATATGAAGCAGCAGAATCCCATTCTTTCATTTTGTTTGTAGTCGTGATATATGCTTCAGCTTCACCAGAACTAATTTTTCCAACTTTTAATGAACTTCCAATACTTGTAAAATTTTCAATTCCTAATTTTTCTATAAACATTTTTTCTTTATCTGAAAGATGATGTCTTGAACCGACTGCCCTGCATTTTGGCAGTTCTGAAATTTTGGTCACGGAAATTTTTCTCCACTCACCATCTGAATATCTAAATGCTCCACTTCCTTTTTGAGCAACAAAAATTGTTTTCTCTGTTGGCCAACCAATTATTCCCAAGATGGGCTTTTTGTTTTTAACCAAAGCAATCATCACCGTAAATTCTCCAGTTTTATCTATAAAATCAGAGGTTCCATCTAGCGGGTCCACAATCCAAATAATCTCTTGTGATAATCTACTCTGATCATCTTCATCCTCCTCAGATAAAATTTGATGATTTGTTTTTGATAAAATTCCATTGATTATGTCATTACTTTTTAGATCCGCATCTGTAATGGGAGAATTGTCATGTTTAATTGAAGTTTCATATTTCCCCCCGTAAATTTCTACAATTGCTTTACCTGCTTTGATTACAGCTTGTAATGCTACGTCCAACTCTGGAATTTTATTTGCAATTGGAATATTTTTCAATGGTTTTTACCTATGTTGTCAGTTCTGGTTTTAGAGTCCATGCTACTCCAAGCATGATAAATGGAATAGACAAAATGCCAATTATTCCCAATATTGTATAGAAAGAAGATTCAGTAACGTTAGGATTGTTAATTATCCAAGGTAATGGTAAACTGACAACAATCCAAATAACACCAAGTAATATGATTAATTTAGCTGTTTTCTTCTTGTCCTTCATAATATCAACTACATTTTGAACAGTATTAAACTCATGTAAATTTATTTTGTTGATTGTCCACCATCGACTGCAAGGATTGCTCCAGTAGTCCAAGAGGAATCCTCAGACGCTAGAAACAAAACTGATTTTGCAACTTCTTCTGGTTTTCCTATTCTCCCGATTGGATGATCATTATCCATAAACTCTCTATCTTTTTTTGTTTTCAAGAATGGTTTTGACATATCTGTATCTACTACACCAGGACAAACACAATTTACTCGAATCTTATCTTTTGCATATTCTAACGCCCAACATTTGGTTAGAACAATTAAAGCTGCCTTTGATGCAGAATAGGCATCTGCATTGAATCCCTCATATGCTTTTAGTCCTGCATCTGAAGAAACATTAATGATTGTTCCCGAAGTTTTTTGTAAATAGGGTAATGCAAATTTTGTAAACCTAAACTGCCCGTTAAGATTTACATCTAAAACATCGTTCCATTCTTTTTCTGAAATTTCATGCAGTTGTTTAATTTTTGGAAAAACTCCAGCATTATTTACTAATATATCCAACTTCCCAAATTTCTTTATCGTTTTTTCTATTACGTTTTTAACATCTTCCTCTCTTCTAATATCTCCAGATATTGGTAGTGTATTAGATAGTTTATTGGCAGAATCTTTTAGTTGTTGGGAATTTTTTGAGGTGATTACTACCGTTGCTCCATTTTCAGAAAAAGTCTTTGCAATTTCAAATCCAATTCCTCTACTTCCACCTGTTATTATGGCAACTTTTCCATCTAATTTCAATATTTTTCTTCGTAAAATTCGTAATTTATACCTCTTCAAGGATTTTTGAAAAAAATTATTATTCTAATTATAAAAAAAATTTGTATTTACCAATTTCACAAAAATCATCATTCTAATTTTTGATAATGTCAATAGATACACTACCCTTTACATTCCCATTAGGGTTGATCTGAATTGATATCTCTTTTTGAGATGGAAAAACAATTGATTTTTCTCCATCATAATCCCAAGTATAATATTCAGAAATTCCTGTCTCATGCAGTGTTCCATTCAATTTAAAATTCTCAGAAAACTCAAAACCATTCCCTTCTAATGATATTGTAAGATTCTGGGGACTATCACCATTAGGCACAAATCTGAAGTTATATTCTCCTTTTTCAATAACAAATGTACTAGAAAAAACTCCATTATCGTATAGTTTGGGATTAGCCAGAGTGACATGAAAAACTGGTTCATTTTTTTTATCTGGTTGATTTGATTGAGAACCTATAGCAATTATCGCAATAATTATAATCAAAGCCGGAATTATTAGAAATTTTTTATTCATTTTGCTAATTTGTTTCTAATATTATAAAAATAAACTCCTTATTGTGCCTGAGAATTTTTTTTACAATTTATCTTGGGGTTAATTTTGTAAGGTAAATTTAATCTACGGTGAATCAATTTTTACCCTTGAAATTAAGTAATAACTTTAAAATCTTGAATATTGACACAACTCGAAGATAAATGGACTAAACAAGCACAGCCTGGAATTACTGAGAAAATTAATGATGTAATTAAACCAAAAGGCGCTCTTAAACCCCGAGTCCAAATGGCAATCAAAAAATTAAGTTTGCAAATTTCAAAATTAGATAGTATGTTACTTAAATTAAAAGAACGTGATGGAAAAATTTTTCAAAGAATTGTAGATGCAACACAACAACATGATAATCAAACAAGTAAAGTCTTATCAAGCGAATTAGCTGAAATCAGAAAAGTCACTAAGATTTTAAGCAATGCCAGAATGGCTTTAGAACGAATAGAATTACGATTGACCACAACTAATGACATTGGAGATACAGTAATGACTATAATGCCTACAATGGGTCTAATGAAAAATCTAAAATCTTCACTTGGAAAAATAATGCCAGGTGCAGAACAAGAGATTAGTCAAATGGCAGACATGTTAGGTGGATTTATGACCGAAAGTTTCACAGGTGACGGTGCCTTTGGTATTGATGAGACTACAAATATGGAATCGGAGAAAATTTTACAAGAAGCCACTGCAGTTGCAGAAAATTCTACTGGGAATTTATTCCCACCTGTACCAGCGTCAACCACATCAACTACATCAACTACGGCATCAAAATTTCTTTAAAAATTATTTTTCATAGATTAACTTTATAGGGATTCCCTAGATTCTTTAATTTTCTTTACTATATTTCCCTCACCATCTACAATCTTATCTATTCCAGATAACTTGTCCTTCAAACTATTAATCATAGAACCTACTTCATTTGCTTCGTCTTCTACCTCTTGTCTCTTACGAGTTAACTCTTTAATTCCTCGATTTTCTTCATCAATGTAAGCACTTACCTTTTCTAATTTTTCCTTCAAATTCTTAATATCTACTGATTCATCCTCAATATCCTTCTCCAAGCTCGTTCTTTTGTCCTTCAAATTTTTTATCATTAAACCAACATAATCAATCGCATCTTCTAATCTTGCACGTTTATCCATAAGATCTCCAATTCCTATTTCACTTGATTTTTCTGAAAATGAAGATTCTACCTTTGTCTCCTCCTCTATCGATTCTATCTTATTCTCTTCCTCAGGTTTTTCTTCTACCATCTCTCCTCCCTCTTGATTCTTGAATTTATCAAACATTTTATAATTTAATTGGAAAATGAGAATAAAAAGTTGTTACGTATTCTCAAAACTGACTTAGTGAATGATTTTTTGTTAATAAAAAAGGGAAAAAAGGTGATTATATCACCAAAAATGAATTTCTAACCTTTTCCTTACAATCAATAAAAATTACTGATTCTGAGGTTGGATTTCCTAATTGCAGAAGTTTGACATCCATATTGGTTTCAGGATTCTTCAGAGCTGAATTCATAAATGAAATTGCAAATTCACTCTCCTCATCATATTCTATCATTTTTCCAGAAAAAATGACCTTATAATCCAAGTTTTCATTAAACGAATTTTCACTAATTTCAGTAGCTGAATTATTAGATTTTCCACCTAAATTGTGGTTCAACTCTCCCTTGAATAAATTCAAAGTCCCATTTACTGAAATTTTCCAATACTTATCTTCGGCTCTAGAAGCATTTCCATCAAAAAGGACTATTCCTGAATGATATGCTTGGGATTTGATATATGACCAACTAGAAGTTCCTTCCAAAGAAAGGATTCGTTTCAAATCTTCGTCTGTGGTGTCTTTAGGTAAAACGAACTCCATCACTTGTAATTTTCCATTTACCACTTTTTCTGTAAGAATCGTTCTAGTTCCATCCAAATGAGAATTTTCTGGAATCTGTATGTCATATTGAATTTCCTCAAATTCAAGATTTTCTTCAGTTTCTGCATAAGAATAGCTAACGCCTAACGGTGCTGTTGATAGCATCAATAGCATTGCCACTACTCTGAATGTATTATTGCGGAATTTTTTCATTAAATGACGATATCTCGAATAATAGTTTAGGTACGTTAACGAAACGTCCTGTTCCTTATATACAAAAAATACAAAAATATGATAATACAACTAGAAAAAAAAATAAAATTTTAGAAAAGATCTGTTTTTTAATTTTTTTTCAAAATTTGCAATATTTGTGTCAAAACTTTAGGAACAAAAAATATCGTAAATTTTCTTCCCACAACCAAAACCATCAAAATTTCTAATTTTTAGAGAAAAGATTGGTGTTCCGCTTTGTGTTCCGCTTTGAGGTTTCAGGATATTCCTCATAAACTAAATAATTCTATACTATTACATGTCAAAACAACAATACAGGTCCGAAATGGGCATAATGGGTGATATCCTTGACGTTACCGCAGATGGTGGACGCGATGGAATCATTATATCTGCAATATCTCGCAAGGCCAACCTATCTCACTATGCAGTATTAGACAAATGTGAGAAACTGGTAGAAGCAGGCTTAGTAGAGTCTGTCAAAAACGATAGAAATAGAGTCTTTTTGATTACCGAAAAAGGACTTCAATTTTTCCAGGAATTCAAGAGATTCCAGGGACTCGTTGAGAGCATGAATTTAAGGTATTAACCATTGAATCCCGAAATCGTACCATTTCATAGGAACGAATCTCTTGTAGAAGATGGAATGCTTTTTGTAAGGACTGAAGGTATCCTCAATACAATGATTAAGATCCCACTATTACTAGCTGGATTAGTCATTGTTTCAATAGGAATGCCAATTCAGAACTCATTCAGCTCTACTAGAACCCTAGAACTAATCATGTATTCAGATGGTTCTACACATGTATCTACAGAAATTGATGTAGATTCACTATCACCTGACTTTGAGATCGATTTATTCGGCCCATCAGTTGATAATTTTGTCGCAGTAGGTGAAGATGGATTTTTGCTATCCAGTGAGATAATAGAAAATATAGCTACAATCGATACTTTTGGTTCATCGAGCATTACTGTTGACTATGATATTCATGACCTAATTTCAAAAGAAGGGAGAGTTTGGACTTTCTCATTTGATTCCTCATCTGATTATACTCTACTAATGCCATCAAGCTCAATAATTGTTGGAATGAGTACCATTCCTAATAATATGGAAATAATAGAAGAACAAACCAAATTAGAATTATCTAGTGGTGCAACTGAGATAAATTACATACTTGATACCCCTCAAAACCCAATAGACCCTCCTACAACTAGTCCTGCAGCAGATTTCACCTTGCCTATCATTTTTGGTGGATTAATTGTAGCAGGAATTGCAGGCGCATCTATAATCATAAAGAGAAACAAATCAAAATCATTATCATCAACGATTCAAATTGAAAAACAAACAGAAGAAAGGGTTGATCCACAAACCATCTTCGATTATAGACCTGACATGCGAGAAGATGATAAAAAAATTGTCAAATTCATTTCTGAAAATGGTGGCAAAGCTTTTGAAAGTGAATTAAGAAAAAAATTTCTTCAACCTAGAACAACAATGTGGAGAGCCGTAAAACGATTAGAAAGACTTGGGGTAATTGAAATCGCTAAAAAAGACATGCAAAACCTCGTAACCTTAAAGAAAGACTTGGAGGAAGAGGAATGAAATCTATTACAATTTTTGTATTCCTGATTTTAACGGCTAGCTTGGCTTTGGGAGGCGCAACCAGTTTAGTTTATGCTCAAGACAATCCCCCAATTTTACTCAAAATCGCCCAAGGTGCAGAGAATCAAATTCAAGCTCAAATCTCTAATGATTCTTCCGAGGAAATAAAAAACTTGTTTGAAGAAGGTCAGAGAGGAGTCGCCGCTCTGGAGTATTCTCTATCAAACAATGATTTGCCTTCAGCTAAAGAACAATTTCTATCTACAATGAAGATATTCACTAAAATTTCTCATTTGTTAGCTTCAAATCAAACTCCTCAAACTGAAACCAGTATAAATCCCACCACACCTAATCCATCAAATAATCTACATAGAATGCAAGGATATGTTAACAGCCTAAAAACAATAGCTAAAAATCAAGATACTACAGTTGACTTTACTTCGTTAGATAACTTATTTTTAGATGCAAAAACTCAAATCAATAATTATCGATATTCTGAAGCCACACAAACTATCCAACAAATCAAAGAGACAATAATAGAATTAAATGCTGAAATTCGTCAACAAACATCACATCAAGAGACAAACCGCGCTCAAGCCTTTGCCCAGAAATATCTCAAGCAAATTGATAGATTAATTGAACATGCACAAATTACTGGAATGTCTGAGGAAATTATTGAAAAACTTGAAACTTCAAGTGAAAGTCTTTCCTTAGCAACTACCCCATCAGCAGTGGTTAATGAAGTAAGAAATTTCTTGTTACTTCAACAACAATTTGAATTATCAGAAGAAAAACTCCTAGAATTACGAATTATTGAAATGGAAAAAACAACTCTTGAATTATTCAACTCCGATCAATTTAATCAAAATATCATTCAAGGTACGAACAAAAATCTTGAGACAATTAAAGATCATTTAGATAAAAGAGAATTTGAACGGGCAACTGAATTGCTAAATGCACTGGAAACAATTCTTGAGAAAATCCAAATTTAGTCACCAATTATCATAAACTTCATATACATTTTCTAACAGAATTGAGCATGGCTTCTAAAGAAATTACTGTTGGTGTGGGTATTCCAATGATTGTAGTTGGTGCTTTAATGGCATGGTTATGGGCTCCATTAGAAGCTGATATGGGAAGTACAGTAGAATTTGTTGGAAGTCTGATTGGAATTTTGGGTGTAGTATTTTTCATTTCTGGATTATTCTATACAAAAGAACCAGTAATGCATTAAAGCCCATTGAATAAATAAAGAAAAAAAAATACAACTAGTACATGAAAGTTAGATTATTTGAAATATTTACATCAGTTGAAGGAGAAGGAATTCTTTATGGTACCAAAACTCTTTTTGTAAGATTAGCAGGCTGTCCCTTTACTTGTTTTTACTGTGATACTAAAGAATCATTGCCACTGGATTCAGGAAAAGAATACGATATTCAAGAAGCATCTCAACTAATTGATTCCAATCTTAAAAAACAAACATACAAAGTAAATTTTACTGGTGGAGATCCATTAATCCAACATGAAGCAGTAGCTGAACTGGCAAAACATGTTCAAAGTAAAAAAATTCCAACTTATCTTGAATCATCTTGCTTTGATTCAGACAGATTTAACCATGTTTTACCCTTTTTTGACATTGTTAAAATCGAATTTAAAACTAAAGATTCTGAATTTGTTGATACAAAACATTATGAAAGATTAATTGAAAATGCAATGAATTGTCTTAAATCCTCAGTATCTACAAAAAAAATAACATATATCAAAATTGTTGTAAGCTCAAAAACAGAATTAAATGAGTTTACTAATTTAGTAAAAAATATTTTCAACTCTGTTTCAAAGAATCAAATTGATGGATTCATAATACAACCAACTTACGGAATAAAAGAACCATCTTTGGATCTGCTTCTAAGTCTGTATGATGTAGTGTATCCATATTACACCGAAGTTAAAGTTGTACCCCAACTCCACAAGTTCATAGGTGCTCCATAAAATTTTCACCAATCTAAAAACTAGATTAGGTTCAAATACTAGAAAAAATCTCTCAATATCTAATGGATCAAGAACGAATTAAAAAACTGGTAAGAGAGCTCATCATAGAAATTGGAGAAGATCCAACTCGTGAAGGACTTAAAGATACTCCAGAAAGAATCGGACGAATGTACCAAGAAATCTTCAATGGATACGAATCTGACTCTGAGTTATCAGTACAGTTTTCTGAAGATTCTGATACAGTTGTTGCTCGTGATATTCAGTTTTATTCCATGTGTGAACACCATATGTTGCCATTTTTTGGTAAAATCCACATTGCTTATTCTCCAAATGGCAGGGTTTTTGGAATATCAAAACTAATCAGATTAGTAGAAAAATATTCTAAACGCCTCCAAATTCAAGAAAGACTAACAAAGAATATAGCTGATGAACTATTTGCTCAAGGTGTAAAAGGAGTAATAGTAATAGTTGACGCTGAGCATCTTTGTATGCGAATGAGGGGAGTTAGAAATGATGCTACTGTGACTTCCTCTGCTTATAGAGGAATATATGAAAACAAAGAAGAAAAAGAAAGTATCTTGGCTACGATAAGAAAACGTTCCTCAAATGACTCTTTTTAGTACCTGAAAAATTAAATATTCAATAGTTACCACAAGTTCTATGGTTGCTCATGATAATATCCACATCCCAAAAGAATCATTTCCACACTGGATCTGGTATGTTATTGAAGCCTCACTGGTAATAGTTCTTTCATTTGTAATTTCTTTCAAGGTTGCTCAATTGTTTGAGGTATCACCTGAAGTAGGTAATTGGATTTTAACTGGAACGTTTGGTGCATGTTTTTTTGTATGGTATATTTTAATTCGAGGTTTTATTCTAAAAAAGAAAATTCTTAGAAACAAATACTAAACTTATTTTAAATATTTTGTTTTATCCTTAATTCCAGATTTCTTAAAAGCAATTTTTCTGTTATTACATGATTCACAAATACCACAATGATATTTTCCACTAGAATAACAACTCCAAGTTTTAAAAATAGATTCTCCAATAGTTTCATAACCAAATTTTAGTAAATCACTTTTAGAAAGACCTCCTTTATACGGAGACCAAATTTCGATTTTTTTTCGCAAACCTGTTTTAATGCCATCAATTTCTCCTTGATTAAACGAAGATTCCAACTTTTTTGCAAAACTTGGTCTACAATCAGGATAGTTCTTATCGCCAGTATGGGCTCCATAAATAACTAAAGAGGCATTTAGAGTAAACGCCCATGCAGATGCAATCGAGAGAAAAACAGCATTTCTAATAGGAACAACAATAGAGTAATCAAATTTATCTGGAATCTTTCTTTTTGAGCTAGTTAAAACATTAGAATTTCCATACAATTCTTTCATAAAACCAATATCTACAACCTTGTGTTTTTTTAGACGCAATTTTTTTGCAAAGTATTTTGCAGCAATAATTTCTTTATTGGCCTTTTGACCATAGGAAAATGTAATTCCATAGAGTTCAAATTTTGATTTTAAATAGGATGCAGCACAGACTGAATCTATTCCCCCACTAAAAACTAGAACAGCTTTTTCCATTTATTTATCTCCAAATTATTTTTTAATTGAAGCCCCAATACTGGGTTTACAAATAATAGTTTGGCATTCTATTTTAGCAGATTTAAATCCTTTAACCATAGCTAGACTAATTTTTTTAAGATCTCCAGAACTTTTTGAAAATGCAATAACTGAAGGGCCTGCTCCACTAATTGTTACACCTAATGCCCCAGCTCTTAATGCATTTTCTTTAACTTTTGAAAATCCAGGTATCAAATGCTGCCTGGCAGGTTCTACTATCACATCTTTTATTGATTTTCCAATCAAATCAGGATCTTTATTCATAAACCCAGCTACAATTGCTGCTGCATTTGATAAATTCGTAATACTATCCGTTAAACTAATTTTTTTGGGAATAACTGCCCTTGATACTTTGGTTTTCTTTTTTGGAACTTTTACTTTTGGAACTGCAATACACATTCTTAGATGAGTTGGGGGATCAATTTTGATGATATCCAAAGGATCAGTTTTTACAATTACAAAGCCTCCTAATACTGAGGCTGCAACATTATCATAATGAATTGTGCCAGCACTGGCTTTTTCACCCATTCCTGCAAATTCCACAAGTGAATTTTCGTCTAACTTTATCTTATACAGTTTATCAAATGCGACAGCGGCAGCTGCTGCAGAGGCTGCACTGCTTCCCATTCCATATCCTGCGGGAACATTTTTTTTAATCTTAATTTCAATTCCATCTTTAGTTTTGAATTTTTTGATCATATTTTTTACAACCAACCCAGCTGTATTTTTATCAGGATTGGTTGGAATATCATCCTCTGTTACTATACTCACTTCTTTTGTCTTCTTTTTTGTTAAAGTAACTTCATCATAAAATGCATTGATTGCTAATCCAAAGACATCATAACCTGGACCTAAATTTGCAGTGGATGATGGTGCCACAACAGTAATTTTTGAAGCCATCTAATCTTCTACCTCTTCTCCTAAGTTAAGAATTCTGCTTAAGGCTCCTTCTAAATTTATTAATCCATCGCCAGTTACATTAGAAACTGGAATTAATCCTTGAGCAAAGCCCCCAAGATTTAACCCTCGCAAAATATTGGTAGCCAAAGAATATGTTTCACCATCTGCCTCTTTTGCTATTGCATTTTCTAATGATCTAATATTACTTGACCATTGAATAACATCCTTTAGTTTCGTACCTATGATATCTGTTTTTGTGATTATATTTATGGTTGGTATGTTTAGACGTAATCTAATCGATGTTGCAAGAAGAGCAATGGAAACAAAATTGACTGGTGTGGTAATTAGTGATCCATCAAACAAAAAAATACTTGTTTTTTCTTCAGTAGTCAGATTTTCTACAATAAATTTACCGCTAGTTCTGTAAGCAAATAATTCTATTTGACCAGGTGTGTCCACTAACAAATAATCTGGATTTACTCTTTCAACCTCATTTCTTATGTCATCAATTTTAGAAGCTATTAGATCATTTGCCATTATTAGCGCACCATTTGGTCCTAAATCATAATTCTTCATTAATGAAACAATATCGACATAATCTCTAACATCAATATCGCAAGTATATGGAATATTTTCCACACCTGGATCCAAGTTCAAAACCGCAGCAAATGCCCCATTTTGCGTATAATAATCATATAATTTTGAGGTCAGTAAAGATTTTCCAGCTCCGGCAGTACCAGTTACAAAAATTGTTTTCAATTCTATCTTGATTTCCATTATTGGCTTATATTTCAAACTAGGTGTAGGTGCCCAAATTTTAGCCATAGATTTGGGTCAACTTTCATATTTGAATCCTTAAAAAAACTTTCAAATGAATTGGAGAATTATTGTAATTCCTGTTACTCTTATCCCAATTCTATTCATTGCGGTACAATTTGATATTAAAATTGAAGATGTTTTAGCTATCGGAGTTTTTCCTTTTGTGATGGCAGTAATTGCAATGATGGCAAAACTAGGAATTCAGGGAATAAAATTTGCATACATTACACGAAAATATTTAGGAAAATTTGATTCCTTTTGGAAATTATGTGGTGTAAGAATAGGGAGTGAATTTATTAAATTTACAACTCCAATGTTTGTGGGAGCAGAATTTGTAGTAATTTATTATCTCCACAAAAAAGGAGTTCCTGCGGACAGAGCTACATGGATTGCTATTATGGATATAGTAACCGAAGTCTTGGCTGCTGGTTTATTATCTATTATAGCCGGTATTCTTGCCATTATGAATGGTGCATTTGTTGTAGGAGCAATTATTCTTGGCACTAGTATTTTTGTAACAACATTATGGATGGTTATGTTCTTTCTGTCATCAAAGAGAATATTTCAACTTCCCAAAATTATTTCAATTTTAATAAAAAAGTTTGGAAAACAAAAAGGCGAAAAAATAGTTGATAAAACAAATTCCTGGATGGAGGAAGTATGTGTATTGACCAAGAAAAACTTTAGAACTAGTGAATCAAAAAAAATATTTGCATCTACCTTTGCCCTTTCTTTGGCTTCTTGGTCATTTTATGGAATATCCTTTATGATAATTGCCTTTGGAACAGGATATGTCATAGGAATATTTGATTCGATAATGGCCGTAATGGGTGCTAATGCTATTGCCAATTTACCAATTACTGTAGGAGGTTCTGGACTGGCTGAATTTGGTATTTTTGCTTACTTGAATAGCCAAAATCCATTTGATGTACACATCCAAGAAGGAAATAAAATATGGGATTCTATTATTGGCTGGAGAATTGCCACTTATTACATACCAGTTGTAGTAACGTGGGTTTTACTAGTAAAATTAGCCTTGAAAAAATTTGATAAAAATGAAACTGCATAGAAACCACTTTATCTTTTAACGGATTTTCTGAATTATGAATTTTAAAAATAAAGTTGTATTGATTACAGGAGCATCATCAGGAATAGGACTAGCATCAGCTATTCAATTCGCAAAGAAAGGTGCCAGTATAATTCTAGTTGCTAGAAGGAAAGAAAAACTAGACCAAGTAGCTAAGGATCTGAAAAAATTCAATGTTTCAACTCTTGTATGTGAGTGTGACGTTTCTGATAAATCTCAAGTCAAAAAAATGTCTGAAACAGTTTTAGAAAAATACGAATCAGTTGATGTCCTTGTAAATAATGCAGGATTTGCAATTTATGGTTCTGTTTCTAAATTAACCACTGAAGAAATTGAATCACAGATGGCAACAAATTATTTTGGGATGGTCTATTGCATCAAAAATTTTCTTCCATCAATGATTAAAAAAAAGTCAGGTCATATTGTTAATGTTGCATCTGTTGCAGGAAGTTTTGGATTACCTGGAATTGCATCATATTGTGCATCAAAATTTGCAATGCTAGGATTCTCAGAGGGTCTCAAACATGAGCTCAAAGGAACTGGAGTTGGAGTAACAGTAGTGAGCCCAATAATGGTTCGCACAAATTTCTTTGATCATTCATCATTTGAAAGTATGCCAAAATATTCCCCTATTTCTCTTAGTGCAGAAACTGTTGCAAATTCAATTCTAAAAGCAGCCAACTCTAGAAGATTAGAAATTATAGTTCCTTCAGTAGTGAGGGTAGCTGTATGGATAAAAAGTACTTTTCCATACCTGATAAATCCAATTTTAGCCTCATCTTTTAAAAAACAATTAAACGATAAAGAGCAAAACTAGACTATTCTTCCTCTACTTCTGCTGGCTCACTAGATTCTACGTCTAGCAGTTCTAATGATTTTAGTTCAAATTGATAGATGGCAGCCATCTCAATCTCCTTTTCTTTTTGTAGAAATTCTGTAACTTTTTTGCTTAAAGGTGCTTTGTGTTGGTCAAATGTAAATTCATAAACTACACCTTTCTCCAAATCAGAAAGTTTAATTTTTTTTGGCAAATCCATAGTTACAATATGTCTTCCATCTTCAACTGGATCATATAGCTGAGCATCTATTTTATTATCAGCATCATAAATCTCTAAAACATATCCAGATCCCTTTATCTCTTCAGGCTTTGTAAATTTTGCATTTTTAATTTCATCAGATACCCAATCAGGAATATCTTCTTTCTTTTTTACCATAAATTCCAGCTCTAGTTTAGTTCTTTGTCTTTTTTGCTTTTTTGCCACCACTCTAGATAATCATCTTGTCTATCTTCTCTTGTCCTTTCTCTTTGATTTAGTTTATAACGAATGTCCGAAACTTGTTCTCTTGTTGCATAAAGACCACATCTTTTACAAATGAAATGCTTTGTTGCAGAATCCATTTTCATTGGATATTCTATCTCATCAAATAACTTGAATAAATCATCTCTACCTCTATCTTCTTCAGCCGTTTCTTCTTCGTATTTAGCTTGGATTTTCTTTTTCTCTCTTGCAGTACATTCTGGACAGTTAGGCACTGCAGATATGCCTTAATTTTTTCCATAAAAGCGTTCCCACAAATCTTTTGATCGATTATCAAATTATCTGACACGCGGATATTATCGTCATCCCTTTCGGTCAGTTCGCCCATCGAACTCCCGCGCGCCAGATAACTAAAAATCTAAAAATTATCCTTTATCTATTTTCTTCTAAGATCTCAGTCGCAATCTTTGCGGTATTTTCTGCTCCGTTTGAAACAAAATTCTTGGAAAATTCCAATAAATTCCCCTCAAATTTATCATAATTTTCTTTAATTGTTTTTATTCCCTTTATCACATGTTGAGTTTTGCTCGCTAAAATGCCCAGATTTTTCTTTTCTGCCCATTTGATATTATTCGTATGTTCATCATAAATTGGAATGCCAATTATTGGCTTTGACTTTCCTCCTAGTATTTCTCCCATAACAGTATGTGAACCATTTACAACAGCATATTTGCTTAAATTCAATACTTCGTCCTTTTCTTGCTCAGAAAGATAGCCAACATCTATTTGAATCCAATCTATCTTTTTTTCAAGAGCTTCAGATATACTGAATTTTCTTCCATCTTTTCCCATAACAGAATTAATAGAAGGATCATTTTTCGCATGCGAAATTATTCTTTTTTCATTTATCATTTCATCCTGACGAAAAACCTGCTCATACCTTTCACCTGTTCCATCATTAGTGGACTTGTTTCCAGTCCTCATCCAATATCCAAAATCAGAATCTTGAATAATTTTTTCAAGATCAGATGCAACAGTTTTATGAATATTCTTTTTATTAGTAAAATGACCTACGTAAGAAACTTTTTGTTTTGCTTCTTTGGTAAAATTTAGATTGAATTCACATAAGGTATAAGGTGGAGGAGAATCAGCTACTATAATTTTACTAGCTTTTGTTATTTGTTTTGCAATAAAATAAAGTGAAGGATAAAAATATACTTTTGATCTATACAATTTTGGTCTAAACTGATTCGTAATGAAGAGACTTGGTATGTTACGATTTTTTGCTAAAATGTTTGAACCCATATCTCCATCATTGATTACCAAATCAAATTTTTCTTTATTGTACAGCTTTCTTTCTTCTCTCAAATAATGGGTAATTTGATTTACAAGAGAAGGATTCTGTGCAATTGGTAATAAAAAATTCAACAATGATAAAAAAATACTTGGACCAAATTTTCCATCAATTGGAGTTGGCATCAGAATATCATGGATTTTATCCCTTTGATTGGGAAATTTTTCTAATAATTTTTGGTAAACGTGGCCCTTGCTTGAAAAATGAGCCTCAAAGTCTTCTTTCATTAGGTCAGAAAATGCCTCATGAAATCTTATCATCCGAGAGTAATGGCCACTTCCCCATGGGTAAATAAATTCCCCTATTTTATGCATGTAAAGAAATCTGTTGACGCTGTTTAAATTTCAATGATTTTCTTCCAAAGAATCTAAAATATCGTGCACATTATTTGGTCCAACTTTTACGTTCACTGTTTTCTTTGTATTTAGGGCAGATTTTACATCTTTAGCTAATATTTTGGGTATTTCGTCTAAAGTCATTAGGATTATTTTATTCATTTTTGAAATTTGCTTTTCTAATCTAATCTCTTTTGCCTCTTCAAACAATTTGAAATCAACTCCGTTTAGAGGCATAATTGGCAATTTATTATTTTGAAATACCTTTGTGATTGAATATTCAATAAACTCTTGGGAAAAAACTAGAGGAGATAATGCTAACGAGACATAACTTAATTTGTTTGATTTGGCTTCATGAAGTAAAACTTCGATTACTGAATTTATGAAGGTTAGATAATTCTTTGCTCCAGTGGGATTTATCTTTATTTGAAAAAAATCTAATGTAACTTTTTCTTTGACTAGTCTTGGAAGTATTTGATTAACTGTTTTAGCTAAATTCATCAATTCTGATTTTTTCCTATAACAAATTATTATTTTTGAATCAAAACCTTGTTTTATTGTTTCAAAACATGAAACAGCAGATATTTCATCATAAATACTACAAATTGTATTTTGCTTTTTTGAATTAAACGATATACCACCATGTCCTTTATCCATAAAAATACAAACATATGCATTATTTTTTGTCAAATAAGTATAAAGTAACTTATCATAATTTTCCTCCGTCCCAGGTCTAGCTCCCAAGTTAGATTTTTTTTCAATTATTGATGATGTTGCCGCAATTTCAATATCTTTTGGAAAAAATCCCTTTGTCGTTCCTTCCACTTTGACTAGAAATTTTTCGCCTTTTAGGAGTAAATTTCCCCCTAAAGAAGTAATTTCTGACACAATTGTTTTAAAATCATTTTTTACTTGTCTAGCGATTGCTACTTTTTCAATTCCAAAAAGTAAATTGATGGCTGACGAAGAAAAGACAGGATCACCTGAATTAACCAAAATAACATCCCCATCTCGTTTTATTGATTTGAATTCTTGATTTCTAATTTTGAGAATTTTTTTGATATTTGAAATCAATTGAGGAATTTTATTTTTAGTAAATATTGTTGGAAAAACTACTACATAAGAAACCTCTTTCATCTTTTTTATTTTGAAATTTACTTGCTTATAATTTTAGAATAAAATCTACGGGTAATCAATATAAAACAACTAACAATGGATCTTAATGTGGTAAAATTTACTCAAAGGGAACTGGATGAGATTAATCCTACCCTAAAAACAGCTGAGGATGCTTTAAAATGGGCTTCAGATAACTTACACCCAAAAGTTGCAAAAGCATCAAGTTTTGGTGCAGAAGATTCTCTTTTAATTGACATGATGACAAAAATTAATCCTAAGTTTAGATTTTTCACTTTAGATACCGGAAGATTACCACAAGAAACCTATGATATCATGGATATACTCTCAAAAAAATACAACGTAATTTTTGAGGTAATGTTTCCAGATGCAAAAGAAGTCCAAGAAATGGTTCAAAGCAAAGGCATTAACCTCTTTTATGACAGTATTGAAAACAGGCGACTTTGTTGTGGAATTAGAAAAGTAAAACCCTTACGAAAAATGCTTGCAAACTTGGATGGATGGATTACAGGCATTAGAAAAGATCAGACTTCCACCAGAGAAAATGCAAAAATGCTTGAAATTGATGAAAAATATGATGGAATTCTCAAAGTAAATCCCTTACTTGATTGGAGTTGGGAACAAGTTTTGAACTATATTAAAGAAAATAATGTCCCCTATCATTCTCTTATTGATAAGGGATATTCAAGTATTGGATGTGATCCTTGTACTAGAGCAATAAGAGACGGTGAAGATTTAAGAGCAGGTCGCTGGTGGTGGGAAAATGATGACACAAAAGAATGTGGATTACATTCACCTGAAGGTGTATAATTATGAGTAATGAGGCAATCAAACCACACGGTGGAATTCTAGTAAATAGAATAAATAAAATCGATGCATCAGGAATGTTTTCAATATCAATTTCAGAAGATCTTGCAAATGATGTTGAAAATATCGCAGATGGAATTTTTAGCCCTCTAGAGGGATTTTTAGGACAACAAGATTTTGAAAATGTTGTATCAAAAGGAAGATTATCAAATGGCTTAGCTTGGACAATTCCTATTGTTTTAGATGTAGATGAATCAACAGCCGCAAAAATGAAAGATGCAGGTAATGTTTTATTAAAAAATCCTCAGGGATTAGGTGTTTCAGTATTACATGTTGAAGAGACTTTTTCTTTTGATAAAGAAAAGACTGCTCAGGGAGTATATGGAACAACTGATGCTTCACACCCAGGTGTGGCAAAAACTATGAACATGAAAGATTATCTTGTTGGTGGTAAGATCGATTACATTCAAAGACCTGAAGAAAGTGAAATTAGAAAAAATAGATTAACTCCTATACAAACTCGAGAGATATTTGCTCAAGCTGGATGGAAGGAAATTTGTGCCTTTCAAACACGAAACCCACCACACGTAGCCCATGAAATGCTTCAAAAATCTTCAATTACTACCAGAGATGGAGTTTTTGTCAATCCAATAATTGGAAAGAAAAAATCAGGAGACTTTGTTGACGAATTAATTATAAAATGTTATGAAACTATGATTCAAAACTATTATCCTGAAAACAGATGTAAACTTGGAACTCTGCATACTGAAATGAAATATGCTGGTCCCAAGGAGGCCATTCATCACGCAATAATGAGACAAAACTATGGATGTACACATATCATTATAGGACGAGATCATGCCGGAGTTGGGAAATTTTATGATCCTTTTGCAGCCCAAAAAATATTTGATGATTATCCAGAATTAGAAATAACTCCTATATTTTTTCCTGCATTTTTCTACTGTAAGAAATGTCTAACATATACAAATCCAAAAGCATGTCCACATGATGATGATGCTAAAGAGCAAATAAGTGGAACAAAACTAAGAGAAATGATTCAAAATGGTCAAGCACCATCTGAATTTATTTTAAGACCTGAAGTAGCAAAAGTAATCTTGAATCATCCACATCCATTTGTTGACTAGATATTTATTCACTCAAAATTGATTTAAATTATGAAGCATCTAATGGCAATAATTTTGTTATTCGGATTTCTTATTACACCTGCATTTGCCCAGGAGCCCAAAAATCCTTCTGTTATTATTGAAATATTAGAAATTCCGTTTGGTGACTTTAATAAAATTTCTCGAGATGCGATAATTATTGATTTAGAAAATGATCATAAAATAAGCTGGCAAATAACTATTGATAACAATCTTGGATATACAAATCCAAATGGAAATGGTGTTTTCAAATTTTATGATAAAAACTCTGACAAATTTGTAGAAATAGGCATGGGTGCTCCACCTCATCAAAAATTTTGGGTTGCAGTAAGTACTGAAAGAGAAGGATATGTAGTCGTACAAAGTAACCTTGAAAGAGGTTGGTACCCTTCAACAAAACTCATAATTTCCTATACTGAAAGAGGGGGATTAACTGTAAACAATGGAGCCAGAATTACAGTTTCTAATCTAAATATTGGTTCATTTGTAATTGATTCTTATTCTGTTCATGGTATGGAAGGCTCTACTGAACCACCAGCAGTAAATTCTGGAAGTATGACAGTTGAACTTCTTTCAGGAGATCCCTCGCAAAATATAATGGCATATTTCCCATTTTATCTTGCTGCAGGCATTGGGATTCTTGTGGGTGCCCTCTATTTGACTAAGAAGCGGACTTAGATTTGTAAAATTTACAAATTTTTTTAATTTTACAAACATCACACATTGGCGATCTGGGTTTACAAATATTCTGACCGTACATTACAAAAGTATCATTTATTTCAAGCCAATATTTTTTAGGAATTTTCTTCATCAATTCCAACTCAGTTTCCTCTGGAGTTTTTGTTTCTACTAATCCTAATCTATTTGAGATTCTGTGAACATGAATATCTACTGGTATTGCTGGTTTATCATAGGCATAAACCAAAACACAGTTGGCAGTTTTTCTACCAACCCCTGGAAGTTCAACTAATTTTTCAAGATTATCTGGAACTTTACCCTTATATTTAGAAACAATAATCTTTGCAACTTCAATAATTCTTTTAGCTTTGACATGGTAGAATCCAATTGGTTTGATAATTTTTTCGACATCTTTTAATTTCGCATTTGCTAAATCTTTTGCATTTTTATATTCAGAAAATAATACCTTAACTACTTTGGTAGTGCTCTCATCTTTTGTACGCGCAGATAAGATAGTTCCAATAAGTATACTAAATGGTCCACTTGTTTCTGCCTCGTGAAGTTCTTGAAGAGCAGTCATCCTTGGAGGCTTAACTGAATACATTGTGTTAATCATTCCTTGAAGAATTCTTTTTATTTCCATCTGATTTCTCCTCCTCCATTATCTTTTATTAACGGATCTTTAAAAAATGAATTTTCACTCTTCCAAAAAATATGAATTGATTATTCTAAAGAATTTAGAAGATGGATGTCTTCTGGCAGGTGTTTCTCAATAACGTTTTTTAGATATGATTTGTCTGGTCCAAATGGACTTTTTTCTTTCTTGAGATCATTTAAAATTCGCATTAAAATCTCTTTGTCACCAATATCATTTTGTAATAGTACAATGATGGATTTCATAAGTTCCCCACTCACAAGATTGTAAAGGAAGCAGCAATCAAAATATCTTTCTAAAAATAAAATTTTAGTGCCTTTTCAATTAATATTTTCCATAAAATAATTTCAAATCCAGTAAGGGTATTTACAAAACTAGTTTAATTCCAAAAATGAATTTCTTTGATATGTTTTTCCAAATTTCTTAAAGCAAAATTCTCTCCACACATATTACAAAGACAATATCCAAATTTTATTTCCATGATTAATCATTTTATTCTATTTTATATTAAAACAGGGTAGGAATCTAGCTTACATTTCTTGTTTGCAGCTTTCCCAAATTTGGGAAACAACATTTACGAAAATTTGATTTAAGAATCTTTACATTCCCAAAAAGCTATTCCCAAATTATCCTTAGCTAACAACTAGTAATCATAGGAATTACTTTAAATGAAATTACGTTTTAAAATTTTTCATGATCAAAGATAGTGCAGCATGTGATTGTTCACCAGATTGTTGCAAGGTTAATGATACAAGTTATCACTATCATGTTGAAGAAGACTGCGTTCATCCAAATGGGTTTATCCACAAAACATGTGATAATAAGAGTCTGTAAATTCTAATTTTATTTCGTCCTTTCCATAAAATAATTTCAAAATAACAATTTATTCAGAGTTTAAGCGAGGTTATAGACTACCAGATAAAAGACAACGTTGTAAATATTCAAGTTTGTCAATGATTTTTAATACTGTAATAACCAACCAACTCTATTGGAACTAACCAGAGAAGAAGAGTCTGCATTAAAAGGAGAACAAGGCGAAACCATGCAGACTGCTTATAGAATTTTAGTCGCAACAGGAGAAGCAACTGATGCAGAAAAACTTATTCCAATAGAATGGGCTCATCTTTCTGGAGTTAATTATAATACAATTGGAGATGCAGGTGAAGAATTCCTCTCTACTATTAGTAAAGAAGCAAGAGTAAAAGTGAAGACTAGCCTTAATCCCATGGGATTTGATATTGACAACGTCAAAAATTATAATTTAGATGATAATTTCATATCAAAACAACTATCCATTAAACAATCATATGAAACAATGGGAGTTATTCCTTCATTTTCCTGTATCCCATACGAAATTTTTGATATCCCAAAAGAAGGAACTCAAGTATCATTTGCTGAAAGCAATGCAGCAATTCACGCAAATTCTTTTGATAATTTAAAAACCAACAAAGAAAGTGCATTTAGCGCTTTAGCAAGTGCCTTAACTGGTAAAAGCCCAAATTCTTCCCTAAGAAAAGAAACCTCATCTAAACTCACAATACGAATGAAAGTTGAGAATCCAAATGAACTAACTTATGGAATGCTTGGATTTTTTGCTGGGAAGGTGGGAAATGAATCAGTCAACATTTCTGGCATAGGAGAAATGGACCGTCGTAGCTGTAAATCACTTTGTGGAGGAATGGGTACTTCTGGAACTTGTGCAAAATTCAATTTTGATGAGGATAACCCTGAATCGGAAACAGTTGATTTTGATGAAGACGAGATGAATAAGGTTTATGATGAATTAAACACATGCGAAAAAGGAGATTTAATCACACTTGGCAGTCCTCAATTGGGATTAGAAGAAATCTCTGATTTAGCTGTAAAGCTAAAAGGACGTTCATTCAAAAAAAGATGTATGATATTTTGCCCTAGGGTTGTTAAAGAACAAGCAACAAAATTAGGACATACAAACCAACTGGAACGAGCTGGCTGTGAAATTCTTTCAGATTGTTGTACATGCCTAACTCCATTAATCAAGAAAGAAGAAGTTGATGGAGTAACGACTAACAGTATCAAAGGTGCTTATTATCTTAAAAATTCTAATGGTGTTGATGTAAATCTCAAGTCATTATCTAAAATTATTGAAGATGAAACCCAATGAAAAAAATTCTAGTTAAAGGAAAAGTCCAAGGAACAATTCTAAAATCTCAAAAACCAATAAATTTTCTTGGAACGATGGACAAAAAAACTGGAATTATAAGCGATGAAAATCATGATCTTTTCAAAAAATCAGTTAAAGACACAATTTTGGTATTTCCCTATGGAGTCGGTAGTAGTGTAGGAGCATACACAATTTACTCTATTAAATCAAATAATTCTGCACCTCTAGCAATGATTTGTGAAAAGGTAGACCTCACAGTTGCAACTGGATGTGCGTTAGCAAATATTCCACTTGTTACAATAACTGAAGAAGAATTTTCCTCCCTTGAAGATGGAAAAAAAATATCATTAGATACCGAGTCTTCTAATCCAATAACTTTTCTTGAATAACTTCTCCATTTGGATCTTTTTCTCGGAAGACAATTCCTTCAAATTTTTGAATTTCAATTTCTTCCTTTTTCCAATAATCTTTAGGCAATCCAGCTTTTTCGCAGGTATGTTCAAGAAATTCTCTTTCATTCCATCCATATTCAGTTGGAACTTGAGGTAAAAGTAATCCTGAATTATATCCATATTTCACAATTAATCCGTCTTGACCAACTTTGATTTTTGATAAATATTCCTGAGACTCACCTACTTCAATTTTTGTGGGTGGTGTAAGGACAGTAACTTCAAAGGTTATTGAATCAAGCTCTTCAAATTTTACTGGAGGAAATCTTGGATCCTCTGTAGCTGCTGCTATGGCTGCATCTTTAAGAGCATTAAATAATTTTTTATCAGGTAAAGGATATCCTATACATCCACGTAACCCTAAAGAATTATTCAATGTAACAAAAACTCCAGATTTAAACGAAAAATCCTCTTGTATCTTCTCTCCCAATTCAATCTTTGATCCATTCTTTAGATATTCAGTAACTACCATCCTTGCAGTCTTTACAAGTATTTGACCGTCTTTTTCAGAGATCATACTATCTTTCATTTAATTCACCTACAAATTTTTGTAGATTTTTTATATGTGTACCTTCCCAAAAAATTTTATCACAAACTTTACACTCCCAAAATTTATCATTGTATTCTAAAACTTTGTCTGGAATTTTTTTGTAAATATTTTTTTTATTAATTGGTTCGGTTTGAGAATTACACTTTGGACATCTTGATCTATCCCCATTTATTTTGATTATTTTCAAATTTAATTTGTTAATTATCTCGCGAAATTGTTCAATTTCTTTTTTATTTTTTATAAAAATAGACTTTACCCCAATCTTTATGGCCTTTCTTACCAAATCTTCATCTCTAGAAATTATAATTCGTTTATCATTTTTTGCTAATTTAATTAATTCATTATCTCCAATATCTGCCAAATATCTAGAATCATAACCCATTAGTCTCAATTTTCTAGCAATATTTCCTAACATTGCATCAACAAAAAATGTTTCCTCATTTTCTTCTTCAAGAGGCATCTCCAAAACTCACTTCCTTTATCTGACTTTGCCCAGCTGGAAGAGCACGTACAAAGTCATCTATGCTTATTTGTTTTGTAATTTCTTCCTCTAGTTTGGAAAATTCTAATCTGATTTTCTTTGCCACATCAACCATTTCTGAACCATGTGGTTCAATAATTGCATAACAAAGAGAATTTTTTTTAATTGGTGCTATTGGACCTGATGTCAAAAGATAATGATCATCTTGTGGTATGATGCCAACCGCTAACCTTAGTGATGGAATATTTACAAAATTTCTTTTTCCTTCAATGGTAAACGATCCCTTTGGAAGAAATTGTCCGCTGGGGGCTGACTTTTTTACTTGATCAGGGAAAACCCAATAAGCACTTAGGCCATGCATTCCTTCTCTCCAAGCTCTACTAAAACAAACAGTGGCATGTGCAACCTCATTCATACTGATACTGGAAGGGGTTTCTGCGTCCTTTAATATAAAAAACGGAGATCCAAAAATATCACCATGAAAAATTCTATCATTTTTTCCAAGATGTTTTCTTACTACTGCTGAATTTGAAGGCGCATCTCGTCCTCCTATTGCAAGCATTTCATCAGAGGTAAAAAACCATCTGTATCGCTCATACCAATTTTTTTTCCTAACTTCTGAAACTAAAATTTCCTTCTTATCTACCTCAGTTTTATTTTTTAATTTTTCAAGTCTTTTTTTGGTTTTATTTTTGATCTGCTCAATTGATTTAATAGCACCAGATTGACGTTTTGCTTCATTAAACAGAACTGAGGCAATTGATTGCAAAGGAGCCTGTGTGTTGATTTTTATTTTTTCATCTCTGATAACAATCAAAGAAATACCTTTTTCTTTAGATAACTTTGCATTATGCTCTTCTAAAATACTCTGAGCATTCATATCCTCAATTGAAATTATGCCTTTTGATACCATTTCATACAAAGAATTCGCCAAATTTGTAATGTACTTTGATTTTTCTTTGACTATTTCTATAGCCTTTTCTTGCTCAGATAATTGAGTTTCAATGTCCTTAATTTTTTTATCAGATTCACTCGTTTGAACAGATCTTCCTTTCTCTACAATATTTTCTGTAAAAATAGTATCTAATCCCTCCATGAAACTATTAACGGAGGAATATCCTTCATTTAATTCACCTAATTTGATTGGAATAACTTCCACTCCATCATTACGAATTATTACAGGATCATGATTACCTGAAGTTACATTTGTAACAATTGTTTTTGTTGTATGAAAAATTTGTTTGATTTCATCTTCTGTTAAATTTTTCCCGATTTTTTTTGAATCTATATTAGCCAACTCAAAAATTCCTTCAACATATTTTTTTGGTAAACCCAAAGTTCTACCTAGCCACTTTCCTGCAATTAATTCAGACGTTCTAAGATCTTTAAAATCTGATTCTGTTGTATGAAAAATATCTAATCCACTTTGAGGTGGAGTTGCATATTTCATTCCTACACCTAATTTACGATGTCTTACATCTATAGCGTGTTGTAAAGCAAGAATCTTCATTTCTTCATTACATAGCAAGATATTCCCATCACCAAAAAATTCACCAATTATTACAAATTCTTTATCAAATCCTGCAAATGTAAAATATGCAATTCTTTCAGATCCTATTTGCTCAATTTTTTTAATTTTGAATCTAAGAAGATCACTTCTTAATCTTTTCAATAATTTATTTGGTTCAATTTGATCGATTTTCACTGAAGTTAACCAAACCCCAGAGGTCGAAATCATCATAAAAATATCTGATTTTTCTGGATGGTGCAATTTGAATAATATACTGTCTTTGTTGATTCCCCAGATATTACTCACATAGTAGCCTTGAACTTCTTCTGAAATTTTGTTCACAAGATAATTGAGTTCTATGCCTGCAAGGGTCATATCAAAACATTCTCTATGCGAAATTATATTGTTGCTATTTTTACGCTTATTTTCTGACCAAAGATATTAAACGTGGATTAATTGAGACACACTAGAAATTTACTTGGCAAAACATAAAAAGAAAACATCAGAACCAACTCCCAAACCTGAAGATTCTAAAAAGGAATCTATTGAGAGCAAACCTGAGGAAACTCCAGAAACTGAATCTACCGACTCACCTAGTATACCTCCAACTGAACCAGCAGTAGATCTGGCTGAGAAAAGTGCAAAAGACAGAAAACTAAACACATTATTCTGGTTAAGAGTTGGTCTTGCCATTGTCGCAGGTACTGCTGCTACCTTTATCTTTGAAGATATAGAAGGGGAGGAAAGACGGTGGGCTTCAATCGGTTTTATGATTATTGTTTTTGCTGGAACATTAGCAGTTGCCAAGACAATGAAAATGCAACTACCACGTTCTGATAGGAAAAAATTTGTTACACAAGGTATTGGTAGTTATGTCTTCTTGTACTTGTTTACTTGGGTTCTGACTTACTCATTAACTCATTTTGGAAGTACTTCTAGTGGAATTAATCTCTAATTTTAACTATAAAACAAAAGGAAGATAGGAGATGTGGAAATATAAAACTCCTGGGATTCCAGATGAATTTTTTGAACGAACTGAAAAAGTTCCGATTACAAAAGAAGAAGTAAGAACAATTCAATTAAGTAAAGCAAGATTAAATCCTGGACTAACTGTATTTGATATTGGATGTGGAAGTGGTTCCATTTCTATCGAAGCTGCATTACAAGTAGAAAATTCAGGGAAAGTGATTGCCATCGATTATGATTCTAATGCTATAGAGTTAACAAAGAAAAATATTGAAAAGTTTGGAGTTTCTAATGTTTCAGTTATTTTTGGTAATGCCAAAGAAAAAATCTCAGAACTAGGAACAGCTGATGTTATTTTTATTGGAGGCACGGGAGGCGATACTAAAGAAATTGTAGAATTATGTCAGAATAATCTTAAATCTGGTGGAAGGATTGTAATTGGAATTATCCTAATTGAGACTTTGTATTCTGTATTAACCATTCTTGATAAATTAAAGTTTGATTCAGTTGATATAACTCAAGTTACCATTTCAAAGAGTAAAAAAACAACTAAAGGCACAATGATGCTTGCCCGAAACCCTGTAACTATTATTTCGGCAACAAAAGTTTAATCTAGCTTTTTAATTGGGAACAAAATCATAATTTTCATGCCTGAATTGATTGGAATTGGGGTAGGGCCTGGTGATCCAGAATTGCTAACAGTTAAAGCTGTTAATGCAATTCATAACGCTGATGTTATAATGTGCCCAGCTTCAAAAGAGGATAGACCTAGTATTGCCTTATCGATAGTATCATCACTAATTGACAAATCTAAAAATCAAGAAATTGTACGATTAATTTTTCCGATGACTAAAGATAAAGAATTACTTGAAGCTTCTTGGAAAAAGAATTCTAAAATTATGGCAGAAAAAGTTTTGTCTGGGAAAAATGTAGTTTATCTCACAGTAGGAGATCCTTACCTGTATAGCACATGGATGTACATGCACAAAGAAATTAAGAAAAACCATCCAACTATGAAAATAAGTGCAATTCCTGGAATTGTTTCAATCTTTACATTTGCATCCAAAGTTGGCATAAGTATTGCAGAGGGTGCCGATAAAGTTGCAATCATTCCATCTTGTTATGATTTGAGCTCTGTTAAAGAGATCGCAAAAAATTCTGAAACAATGGTTTTTCTTAAAGATGGTAGATATTTTGACCAAGTTATAGATTTACTTAAGGAAGTGGGTTTTCCTGACGACTCTATTTTTGCTATTGGGCAAGACCTTGGAACTGAAAATGAAATAGTTAGAAAATTAACCTTAGGTGAAGTTAATGATGGTACATTAACCACAAAATATTTCTCAATATTGGTGGTAAAACGTGTCTGATGTTTTCTTTGTAGGGTGTGGTCCAGGTGATCCAGAACTAATCACAGTTAAAGCAAAAAAATTAATTCAAAAAGCTGACGTTGTAGTCTATTCAGGATCTTTAATTCCTCCTGCAATTCTTAAGCTTTGCAAAAAAGGAAAACTTTACGATGCTTCGGGATTGGTAAGAGAAGAAATCTTTGACCTTTTGTATAAAAATGCAAAAAAAGACAAACTTGTTGTAAGATTACATGACGGTGATCCTTCAATTTATGGTGCCATAAAAGAGCAAATTGACAACTTGCAAGAAAAACGAATATCCTCACATGTTGTACCTGGCGTAACTGCCTTTTTAGCCTCTGCAGCGTCATTAGGAACCCAACTTACTCTCCCAGGCGTAACTCAAACAATTATTGTGACTAGAGCAGAATCTAGAACAAAGGTACCAAAAAGAGAAAAAATCTCTGAACTGGCAAAACACAAGGCTACCTTGGTTTTCTATCTAAGCGTCCATCTTTTATCGGACATCGTTAAAGAATCACTTGCTGGAGGGTACAAAAAATCTACTCCTGTAGTTGTAGTGTATAAGGCAAGCTGGAAAGATCAAAAAATTGTCAAAGGCACCCTTGGTGATATTACAAAAAAAGTAAGAGATGAAAAAATTACAAAAACAGCAATTGTAATTATTAGTGATGTAATTGATTCTAAATCTTATGAATATTCAAAACTTTATGATAAAAAATTCAGTCATGGGTATAGAAAATCAAAAATTAAATAGATAGAAATCTTATTTTATTTTTAATACCTATATTGGTTAAATTTTTTTGAAAGCCTTTAGTTTGATCTGAAGAGAATATTTTTAACAAATTCCTTTTTGTTTGTCTATTTTTTAACTTTACAAAAATTTTACTTGCAATACTTTCTGCTGGATCAATAAACTGAATATCAGGAAATTCAGATTTCAAAATTGGTTTTAAAAATGGTAAATGAGTACTTGATAATGTTACAGTATCTATGTTATTTTTTAAAAAAAAATCTTTCAATGAATTTTGGATTATTTTTCTACAGTATAATTTATTTTCAATAAATTTTCCAGATTCTACTAATTGAACAAGATTTGATGCATTAATTTTATGAATTTTGGTTTTTTTTGATATTTTACATTTTTTTATATATTTAGTTAATTTTTTACTTTTCACAACTGTCTCTGTAGCAAGGATAGCTATATTATTCGTAGTAGATTTATTGGCAGCTTCTTTGATGGGAGGACTTACTCCAATAATTTTCTTATTTGTTATTTCAAGAATTATTGTAGGCGTGTTTGATCCCATTACAATTAATTCTGGTTTGAATTTTTTTTCAAGTAATTCAATGGTTTTTTTAATTATTTGTTCTAGTTGTTTTTTTGTTTTATTTCCATATGGAAAGTTTTTTTGGTCAGCAAAATAGATTATTTCTGCCTTACAGACCTTTTGTATTGATTTGATAATGGATAAAGAACCTAATCCTGAGTCAAAAACTGCAATTCTAGCCATAGATGTCAATTTCTTAAACCGGAATAATAGTTTGTTAGCTAAATTTAGTCTAAAGTTGATCTAAATACACACCTCTCATTAAGAATCAATTTCTAAATTATCCAACATGCCAAATTTCGACAAGACTTGGGCTCGACAAGAGACTCAAAGTGTAACTAGCAAACTACGTGATGCGGTACAACCACAGGGTGCATTAAAACCACGAATTCAAACAGCAGTAAATAAACTTCAAGTCCAAATTAGCAAGATGGACTCGATGTTAGCAAAACTGCACGAAAGAGATGCGCAACTCTTCAAGAGAATCGTGAATGCAATGCAGCAACATGATACTAGCACAAGTAAGGTTTTGTCAAACGAATTAGCTGAAATTCGTAAAGTTACAAAAATGCTCGGCAATGCAAGAATGTCATTAGAACAAGTTCAATTACGATTGACAACTATTCATGACCTTGGCGATGCAATGGTAGCAATTGGACCAGCGATGTCTACAATGAAGGGATTAAAGTCATCACTTGGAAGATTTATGCCAGAAGCAGACTCAGAATTGAATGCAATGACACAAACACTCAATGGATTAATGATGGATTCCTTGGCAGGAGACTCATTTAGTCTAGATAGTGATTCTTCAAGTGAAGAAACTGAAAAGATTCTTCAAGAAGCTTCTGCAGTTGCTGAACAACAGATTGGAGACAAATTCCCATCTGTACCATCTCAAACTGGACTTTCGTCTCAGTCTTCATCTTCTACATTTGAATAGTAGATTAAGGCGAAACGTCACTCTTTTTGTTTTTTTAATTTATCCCCAAACTTTCTCTTTGAATGTGTATTTTTTGTTAAGAATATAATTCCCAAATGCTGCTGTAAGAACAGCTAAAACTAGAGAAATTGGATAAGATAGCTGGTATTCATCAACTAAGTAAAACACCATTCCTAACTGGACAAGTGCTCCAAGTGAACTGAAAATTACAAATTTTCCATATTGTTTGATTGTTCTTTTCTTTGAAAAGTCTCTATCACTAAATGTCCAAGTTTTATTTAATAGAAAATTGGTGGTTATTGATGCTATAATTCCAATCAAGTTAGCATGCAAATACCATAAATCTAAAATTCCGCCTGCAAAAAGTAATGAAATTAAATAATTTACTCCAAATCCAGTTAACCCAACCGTATAAAATCTACTTGCTTTTGAAAGAAAACGAACAGAGCTACGTTTTTCTTCTTTTTCTTTTGGTTTTCCAAATTTGTACAATTTCCATACTGATTTGAAATAATCTGTAATCGTTGATCTATCTAATTTACTTGAACCAAAACTTCTATTTTCAAATGTATAAGGGATTTCTTTGACGGCAATTTCACTTTTCTTTACTAGAATTTCTAATAGAATTTTGTAACCAATTGCATCAAAATTAATTCCTTTTAAAATATTTTTTTTAAATGCAAAAAACCCTGACATTGGATCTTTTGTTTTAACTCCCAATCCCTTCTTGGCAATTAAAGTAGCAGTTTTACTCATTATTTTTCTTTTTAGGGTCCAGCCGTTTATTTTACCTCCACTGATGTACCTTGAAGCAATTACTAAATCGCATTGATATTTTTTTAATGATTCTATCATTTTTGGAATAATTTGTGGAGGATGGGAAAAATCACTATCCATTACAACAATTGTATCTCCTTTAGCTCGTTGAATACCACTAAGAATAGCAGAGCTTAGACCATTTTTTGAAGTTCTGTGGATGACATCCATTGTATATCCTGCAATTTTCTTTACATTTTTTAGATATTCATCTACAATCCTCCCTGTAGAATCAGGAGAATTATCGTCAACTACGATTGCTTCGGCGGTCACATTTTTTGGCAAATTTTCGCCTATTGATTTTAGGATTTGAATAATATTTCTCGATTCATTATAGGTAGGAATTATTATAGAAATTTGAGTATTTTCTCCAGAAAAAACTCCCCTCGCCTCAGACATACGTTCCCTCCAAAAATCATGGGTTATTAATTTTTAATAAATTTCATTTCAAGCGTGGATCTGTACCTAAATATGATTGAATATAAAAATAATATTTTCTATTTTTGGATTAATCAAGGATAGGCAATATATTCAGAAAGAACAGAGTCTAGATCAGAAATTTTCATTCTTTTTTGTTCCATACTATCTCTCATTCGTATAGTAATGGTGTCGTCTTCCAATGTTTGATGGTCTACAGTAATTGCAAACGGTGACCCAATTTCATCCAATCTTCTATATCTTCTTCCTATCGCACCAGAATGATCCAAGAAGGCATCAAATTTTCTTTTCATTTGAAGATAAATTTCATCCGTTTTTTCTTTCAATCCATCTTTTTTTACTAAAGACAAAATTCCCACATGAATTGGGGCAAGATAGGGTTTAAGTGATAAAACAGTTCTTTCATGTTCTTTATCATCTCTTAAACTGTGTTCTAAAATAGTATACAAACTTCGATCAATCCCCATTGAAATTTCAAATACGTGGGGAAGAACTTTTTCATCATTATCCATTACTTCAAATTTTTCTTTACTTTTTTTAGCATGACTAGAAAGATCATAGTCTGATCTATAATTACATGCAACTAACTCTAGCCACCCAATTGTTGTTTCAACTTCAAAATCAAAAGCAATTTCTGCGTAAAACGCTTTTTCTTTTTCACCAAGTTTTCTAAATCTACTTTTGGCAATTTCAATTCCTGTTTTTTCATAAAATTCAGTTAAAATTCCTAAATAATATGCAACAAACTTGTTTGGAATTACTCCTGATTCAACAGCCTCTTTGCAGGTCATACTGACAGGTTCAGAATCAGTTTGAACTCGTATTACTGTATCTTGAATTTCTGAAAATCTATCAATTTCATCCAATTTTTTTGGATTACAAAATATTTCAATCTCTGCTTGATAAAATTCGCGAAGTCGAAGTAAACTTTGTCTAGGGGATATCTCATTTCTGAAACTTTTACCAACCTGTGCAATTCCAAGAGGCAATTTTCCACGCATTATTTTAAACAATCTTGGAAAATCCACAAAAATTGATTGACATGTTTCAGGTCTTAGGTAAGCAGTCTCTTCTTCTGGACCAATTCCTACCTTGAACATCATGTTAAATTTTTTAGTATTCTCGAAAACTCCCTTACATTTTGGACATTTTATGTCATTTTCTTTAATTGCATTATCAAATTCCACTAAATCTGCACTTTCAGGAATCTCTATTTTTGAAACTTCAGCTATAGTCCTATCGGCTCTAAAGGTTGCTTTACAATTTGTACATTTTATGATTGGATCAGCAAAACTTCCTAAATGTCCTGATGCTTCAAAAACTGATTTTGACATTATTTGTGAGCCATCTATCTCAAGCATTCCATCTCTTCTTACTAACTCTCTTCTCCATAATTCAAGAAATTTATTTTTCAATCCTACCCCTGAAGGACCGTATTCCCAAAATCCAGCTTGTGCATCTCCATAAATTTCACAACTAGGAAAATAAAATCCACGTTCAAGTGCTAATTTCATTACATCTTCATAATTCATTTTATCATATCTCCAGTACTTTAAAAAATTCTTTACGCTAGCTCCTTTACGATTCTAACATTCTCAAAGTCGTCTCTTGTATCATCAATTGGGGTTTCTAATACAATTGGAATTTTTTCCTTTGTTATCAATTTAATTATAGCAGCCATCCCTTCCTCCCCAATATTTCCTAAACCAATATGATAATGTCTATCTAGATTACAACCTATTTCTCCCCTGGCATCATTAAGATGTAAAATTTTTAGATTTTCCATTCCAACATGTTTTTCAAATTCCTTAAAAGTTTCTTTGACATCTTTCTCGGTTCTTAAATCATAACCCGAAACAAATGCATGACATGTATCAAAACATATGCCAAATTTCTTTTCAGGTTTTAATTGCCTAAAAATTTCACCCAACTGTTCAAAATCTGAACCAACAGAATTTTTTTGTCCAGCTGTATTTTCTAATAAAATCATCACATCATTCTTTACTTCACCAGCTTTTGTTAATCCTTTTACAAGTCGTTTTATTCCTGCCTCTTCACCTGTTCCCAAATGACTACCAAGATGAGTCACAAGATATGGTATTCCTAATTTTCCACATCTTTCAACTTCCTCAATTAACGAATTTACTGATTTTTCAAATCCATCATCCTTAGGACTAGACAGATTAGGTAAATATGGCATATGAGCGCAAATTGCAAACCTATCAATTTCGCTAGAATTTAATTTCCCTTTGAATTTTTCAGCATCATTATCTGTTATTTCCTTTGCATGCCATCCTCTTGGATTTCTAGTAAAAATCTGAAAAGCTGAGCATTCTCTTTCAACGGCATTATCTATTGCCTTGTCTATTGAACCTGAAATAGAAACATGGCAACCGATCATCACATTTGATGATTTTAACTAAACATTATTTAAATTACCAATTATCTTCAAATGAAAATCAGATTTTTAAGTCAATATCATTAACATTATTCATGATTACTCTAGGAAAAGATGAAATTGCAAAATATCCGTTCTTAGCAGACGCAGGGCAATATCTAAAAGATAAGGGTTTTACACTTGAACAATTCGGAATTGATCCGGACTTAAAAATATCATTAGAAAAAGCCTTCAATAGAGTTCAAGTTTCTGCTGATGGAAAAATCTACAAATCAGATTTATTAGATGGCGAAGCTTCAAAAGACTATATCCTAGAAAGAGAAGTTTTTTCATTTCTTTTAGCAATTGTCTTACTAAAATTAACTGGAATGACTACCTTGATCAAAAGATTTGCTCTTGCAGAGGCAAGACGTGCAGAAAAATATTTAGAAAAAGATCTTGCAAATATTACCGATGAGTCAAAAAAAGAATTAGCAATAAGAATTATTGATGATTTATTTTCAATTCAAATTACAAAACAAGATGATTACTTTATAATTCCAATTTCAAATTATCTAAAACATTCCATTAATTTTCATGAACGAGAATGGAAATTAATTAATAGACATGTGGGAAATGGATTTGTTTTTCTGACCCCGCATGAAACTGTTAGGTTAATACGAAAAGAATTGAGTAATTATATTAGCTCAAAAATAATTAATGCCAAAACCCCATCTATGATTTCAGGGTTTGAAAAGCCAGTTGATCAATTAATTTCATTATCTAAAAAATTTGTAACCTACACAGTTACCACCGGTGAATATCCACCATGCATTAAACACGCTATTGAAGTTCTAGAAAAAGGTGAGAATCTTCCTCATTCTGGAAGATTCATGTTGGCTACTTTTTTGTTAGGTAGAAACCAATCCATAGAACAAATAGCACCATTATTCAAAAACGCTCCAGATTACAATGAGCGAGTTACATTATACCAGTTAAACCACCTAGCAGGAGCCTCGGGAAGTGGTACCCAATATTCATGCCCATCCTGTGAAAAACTAAAAACCCAAGATCTTTGTTTTGCTATTCCTGAATGTGATAACATCTTAAATCCTATGCAATTTGGAAAAAAAAGAAAGTAAATGAAAGACAAAGAAATTAAATTTTTAGAAGAATCCTTCAAAAAATACTATTTTGAACATTTTGATCTTATTCATGTACCTGAAAGAACTTCTGAACGAGAATTTGGATTTCAAAAATTTAATTCCGGCATGGTACGACATATCTCGTTAAAAGATGACAAGGAATTACATCTTTTACTTATGCAAAATACTCCTTCAGATGTTTATTGTTCTAATGCATACTACTCATTTCCAAATTTATCTATGAATGAAAAAGATTGGAAAGAAGCTGATCTTATTTTTGATATTGATGCTAAAGACCTTCATTTAGATTGTAGGCCAAATCACTCTGTTACTAAGTGTAATGAATGTAATCAAGTATCAAATTCAAATGACCATTGTTCAAAATGTAATTCTACCAAACTAGAAACAAAATCCTTACCATGCAAAAATTGTATTGATGCATCAAAAAAAGAAGTTCTCAAATTATCAAATATTTTAATTGATGATTTGGCTGTGGAAAAAAATAATATTCACGTATATTTCTCTGGAAATGAGGGATTTCATGTTTATGTGTATAATTCTCAATTTCAGGAGATTGGTTCAAGAGAAAGATCAGAATTAGTAGATTACATAATGTTTAGAGGTGCAATCCCTGAAACTTTTGGAATGAAAAAAATAAAACCAAATAGATCATTATTTCCTGAATTTGACGAAAAAGGCTGGCGAGGAAGATTTTCTAAAGAAATTTTTAGTTCCAAATCAAAACGATCAAAAATAATTTCAGAATTAATTTCTAATGGGCATTCAAATTTTCAAAAAAAGTTGGCAAATATATCCACAATAATTGGTTCCCAAATAGATCCTAACGTTACAATGGATATTCATAGAATCTTCAGGCTTCCTGGTTCATTAAATAGTAAAAGTGGGCTAAGCAAAGTTTTATGTAAAGATCTTCAAAAATTTGATCCTTATTCTGAATCATCTTTTCTAAATGAAGAAACTATCGAAATAAACTCAGATTGTCCTTTAGAATTTAAATTAAAGAACAAAAAATTTGGTCCTTATTATAATGAAAAAATTACAGTGCCAACTTATGCTGCAGTGTATATGATTTGTAAAAATTTAGCAACAATCGCTTAGATTTCTTTAGAATTAACAAATTATTGCAGAAAATTTGAACTTTTACTCATTTAACACAGAAAATTTATGTCAAAATTTTCTTTTTTCTGGTAAGACATTAATTTACCAAACCATAAGAAAGTTTGCTTTTGTATAGCGCCGCTACTGATAAGAAAGCTCCACCTCCTGATGCTGGGAAATACATTCGTTTAGGAATTGTTGCAATAATTGTAATTGCAATTCTTGCCGTTGCAGGAAATCAATCAGTAATACTTTCAATGAATTTTACTGAATTTGGGGAACAATTCACCAAACCTCTATACTACTCTCTTGTATCAACTCTAATTCTTTCAGCTATTGCACTTGTACGGGTAAATATTATATCCAGATCTTCAATCTTTTGGTATGGCATTAAAACTGGTATTGGATTCATTGCTCAAGGACCACAACAATCAATATCAAATAATATCCCTAGCTTTAAAGATTTCAAACTAAGTACACCTCAATTTGTAATATGGCAAATCACCAAAATTTTGCTTTTTGGTGCATTTTTTGTAAATACAATGTTTGGATTTGCAGCAGTATCTTTCATTGATGGAAATACTTTAGGTATTGAAAATTTACCAGCATTATTTTCTTTACCATTTGTAACTCCAGATATTAATTCTAACTATACAGCAAACCAAGTCATTCCAATGATTCCAGCTTTAATAATTTTAATTCCATCTGTATTAGCAGCAATAGGCCTTCGTTTAGTATTGTATGTTGGAGTTCATAGAATAATAGATGTAGTTACCTCATTTATTCAGGATTCTAATAATGGAAAACCTAGATATCTGAATTATGTTTCTATTGTAGAATCTATTTTAGGAATAGGTATTATTTGGGTAGGATTTAATCTATTTTTTACCGATGAGTTAGATTACAATTCAAGATATCTAATTGGAGGTACTTTGATTATAGGATTTGCATTTTTAGCTTTTTCAATAGCAGATAGAATAAGATCTAAAGTTCTTACTCACATGTTCAAGAGAGATGTTTACATTAGAATTTTTACAATTTTAGTAATTGTGATTATAGTAATATCAGTTATTTTAGTAAATAACAGCATTGCAGATTCTAAAAAAATTGAATATTTAGGTCCATATACTGCTCAACAGATAAGCGTTAACCGGTATTTGGGAGAACTAGACCAGATACAAGAAAATACACATGATGTCATACTTCCAAATATTTCTCCAAATGAGATAAAAAATTACATTGAACAAAATAGCGAAATTTTAGATGTTATTAGAATTTGGGATTGGGAAGCTGCTCTTGCTAAATTAAAACCTGAAATTGGTTTGATTCCAAATGTAGCCATAGGAGATAACGATATTCTTCGTTTTAATGACCAATTATATTGGACTGCCTCTATGCAACCAATTTTACCAACTACTGTAGCCAGTGCAGATATTTGGTACAATCAACACTTTGTTTACACTCATGTTCCAAATGGATTTCTTACACTAGATGCTACAGGTGGTCAAATTGTAGAGAGTAGTGAATTTTTCGATGACAGAGAAATCTATTATGGTGAGGGAGGTCTTTTTGAAGAAACCTGGTCAGCATACCCACTTTCCAGAGGAGATGTCAGTGCAGAATTAGGAGGAGTATTTTATGATGGTAAAGGAGGAATTGATGTACCGCCACCATTAAGCTGGACTTTTGAACCAAATTTCCTGCTATCATTTCCAGCAGAATCTATCCATATAATGAGATACAAAGATGTGCATGATAGAATGGAAATTTTGTACCCTTATTTCTTGTATGACTTGTTTGGAAAAGAAGTAGATTCTATACCTGTAACAGATGGTGAAAATTCGTATTGGTTAGTCCCATTGATCATTGGTTTTGATACAAACAATGTTCCATGGTCTATAGGAAATCCATACTTACGATTAGTAGGATTTGCCTTAGTTAATACCCAAGATGGTAATATTCAATTATTGAAAACAGGCGATGACTTTTTTACTAAAATATTCTCAGAACAATATTCAGAACAGTTTGTACCAATTCCAGACTGGCTTGAAGAGCAAATACGATATCCAACTGAACTATTTCGTTGGAAGACAGAAATGTATAACATCTATCACATAACTGAGGTAGAGACATTTATTCAAGCCAATGAATTTTATGAAATCCCAACTGGTTTGGACACTTACTATATTGAAGCTAAACCACCTGAATTTGAAACCACCCAATTCATAGGATTACTTTCTCTAGAATTGAGAGGATCTCAAGGGCGAAATCTTGCAGGTTACATGGTTGTTGAAAATGATCTTCACATCTTGGAACCTCGTAGAATTGTAACGATCCAAGATGTGAAAGATCATTTTCAACAACCATGTAACCTGCAAGATTTCGCCCTTGAGATCCTCTCAATTCTAGAGAAAGTAATCCTA
>PVMK01151132.1_pt1 | contig 69876 bp, 88 predicted proteins | sample 1853481 | NCBI WGS metagenome assembly PVMK01 (sample SAMN08533507, study PRJNA380276) | Marine sediment metagenome, whole genome shotgun sequencing project.
CTGCTCAAGCCCAAAAAAGGCGATTGCTGCGTATTCTGCTCCTACGGCACCGTTGCCTGTCCGCCAGTCCAATTGGGTGATAGTTCCTGCTGTTAGCCCCGCCTAAGCCCTGGTTTTTTCCACTCCCGGAACAAAAGCGCTCAGTCCAGTCGGTCGATGGGTGCAGGGCGATAAAATCATTGATGGAATTCTGCAGAGCATGTTCTGGCTGGGCTTGCTGGCTGCCCATGCCTTCAACCAGGCGCTTCATCTGGTAGTTCATGCGTGCTTTTTTGTCCCCGGCGGGTGACTCGATTTCGCCGAAGATTTCCAGGGCGATGCAGGCCTCCCGCAACTGCTCTTCATTTCCTTCAGAAGGACCTTGTTGCCAAAAGGTTTCCAGTGCCTGTGTATCGATGCCCTTTGGCAGTCCACCTTCTTTTGCCCAGAGGCTGGTGGCTGTGTCCTCATCCGTAGCTTTCAGTGCGCATGCTTTTATTTTTTCCAGCAGGTATTGCCATTGAGCCTTTTCCTGGCGAGCCCGGATATCAATGAGCAATATCCCGGGCCCGGCTTTCGAAATTCTGGAAGTCTTTGCCCAGGCGCTGCTGGACGCCACGGGGCAGCTCGATTTCGCGGAACTGCTGTTTTAGCTCGGACAAGTCTTTCTTCAGGTGCAAACGCTGTGCATCATCCGAATCCAGTAGTGCCCTGGCCTGGTCGCGCAAGGATTCGGCTTGCTTTACGCAGGCATCAATTTCGGCAGTGTGTTGATTACGTTGTTGGTCAAGACGGGCGAATACCGCATCGCAGGCCGCGCGAAATTTCTTCCACAGTTTGCGGTCGACACCTACCGGTGTCATGCCGACATCTTTCCAGTCGCGCTGGATTCTCTTGGCCTTGTCAATGGCTTGTTGCAGGTCCTCCAGTTCGGCCAATTCCTGCGCGCGGGTCACCAACTCCTCTTTAAGGGCGATGTTGCGTCCGTATTCTTCCTTGATGTGGCTGTATATCCGGTCGCAAATTTTCCGGAATGTCTTTTGGCTTTTTCTCTCGCCCTTCTGGTCCACCGGTTTGATATTCCGGAAAGCCTCCCGGGCGGTATCCAGGGTTTTCTGAACCAGGCGCCAGTCCGGCGCTTTGCCGGGTTCCGTATCCCCTGGCTCTTCATCCCCGGACTCCCCATCTTCAGAGTGAGTATTTTCGGCATGAGGCCAGGCCATTTTGTCTTCGTAGTCTCTTAGTTGTGCAACCAGTTGCATGCGGATTTTGAAATTCTCCCGCCGCAATTCGGCCTGTAGTGCAAAGGCCGCCTTGCAGGGCTCAAGGCCTCGTCAGCGGCGGTTTTGAATTCGTTCCACAGTTCCTGATCGCGCGCACGGGGCAGGGGGCCGAGTTGTTTCCATTCATCCTGCAGGGATTTGATTTTCGCGGCGAGAGTTTCAGCTTTTTCCTCGCTCCCGACCAGGGCTTTCATACTGGCGCAAAGCTCCACTTTCTTGGGTTCGATGGCAAAACCCTGCCAGTCGTGAACAACGTTCAGACGGGCGGCCAGCGGCCTTAATTCCTGTTCGAAGTGTTGCCGCTGCTTCGGCGCCAGTGATTTGAGGCGCTTCTGGTCTTGTTGAGCGCCCGGTCTGCGTCTTTACTGTGGTCCTGGTCCAGTGCTTCACGCAGCTGATCAAGCTTGGTCTGCACCCGCCCGATATGCTTCTCCTGCGCCTTTTCCAGGGTGCTGATCTGCGTGTTCAGCTGGGCTAATGCCTGCTGCAGTTGGGTTATTTGGGGAGGTAAAGCAGCCAGCTGTGACTCGGGCCAGGGCAGGGAGGCTATGAGTTTTTTCATGCGCTCGATTAGCCGCTGCAAGGACTGGTAGTCGGAAGGATCGGCACTTTGCGCTTCACGCAGAATTTTTTCCAGCCTGGATTTCCCGTCGACCAGGCTTTTTGCGGTCCCCGACAAGGACCGCCAGCGCTTGAGGTACTTCTGCATAGCCGTGATTGTTCCGGGCGAACAAGGAGTAATTTCTGTTGCCGCCTGCCAGCGTTTTTCAATGTCATCCAGAACACCGGCCAGTTGCGTGATGGCCGCAAGATCATCGGGTGCAGACGTTGCCGCGATCGATTTGCTCCAGTTCAACGATGATAAGCCGGAACGCCTGGTTTGCATCCGCCTGTTCAGTCTGTCTTTGCTCATCAGCGGCCCGGGCGTCGGACAGCTGGGACAGCCGGTCCGAGCAGATAGCCAGGTCGTGTTGAACTTGTTCCTTCTGCGCGGGTTCTGCCCAATCTTCGACCTTCTGCCATTGGCGCTCCAGCAGTTGGTAGCGGCCCTTGTATTCCGGTGAATCAACAGTCTTGGCCAATTCCTTTGCCTTTTGGGTCAGCTGCAGAATTTTCTCCTTTCGTTCCGCTTCTGTCCTTTGTACGGAATGGTGTTCATCGAGCAGGGTCTTGCAATGGCGATACACGGCTTTGTCGTGGCCCCGGGCATGATGAATAAGCTTGTCCAGCAATTCGATGTCCTGGATGCCCTGTGCCGCGTGCAAGCGTACTTTCGCCAGGGTATGGTTGCTCGCGATATCCAAACGATGTTCATCGTTCCCGACCTGGGCGATCGCAGCCGCAAGCAGTTCCGGATCATCAGTGAGACCTGCGATTTTTACCAGGATGACGTCGTCGTTGATGGTGGCAAGCCGGTCCGGGTCGGGCAGCAATTGCTGCAGGCGCTGGGTCCTGGCCTGTTGCTGCAAGGCTCCGGGCAGGGTGACGATCAGCGTGTCCAGGGTGTCCGGGCTGGTAATACGGGACAGGGCGCTGGCCTGCACGGTGGCATCAGCATCCGTTTTGACCAGATCCAGGAGCACGTCCTGATCATCCAGTTGGCGAACCGCATTCCTGCGGACCTCTGGATCTTTGTGTTGCCACTTGGGGCGGTTGAGCGAGTCAAACAACGACATCGAAATAATTCCTGAAATTTTTCAACAAAACGGTACCGCTATTTTACAGCGAAAGAACAGAGAATGATCAAAAAGCGTCTTGGGGAATCAGGTCCGGGGACATTTTACGGGCCCTGGAGGGAGGGTGTAAGGAGTGATTTTTCTGGTGTGGGCTCCAGCGGAGCGGTGGCTGTGGTTCCTCCGGGAATTTTTGACAATCAGTTCTGGTTCAGGCCGAAGCGGGTTTTTGTGCGCTGGAGCCATGATTTTGCGGCTGCCGGTTCCGGAACCTGGAAATCATCATTTGCCGCTGCTTGCCTGGAAGGATCAATGACTGCGCCAATCATTCCGAGTGAATCGCTGGGGAAAGTCAGGATTTGGTAACAGGAAGCCGTGCCCTGGCCCACGATGTTTCTAAGCTTCTGTGTTTCAAATATCGTTAGTCTCAAATTTGTCTGTGTCATTTTACCGCTTCCCTGATGGTGAATTACATCCTGTAGCCTTGATTTCAATTCAGTGTTTCCACTACTACACATGCATGATGCGTGCCAAATTATCTCCTGAGGCGAAGTGCATAGAAAAATCCTTATATAACAAACGTATAATACAAACTACTTTTTGGAAAATTGTAGGCAATCAGTGCTTTTTCCCGGCATTGGTGACCAGATTCGACAAGCAATGCCAAAAATTGTCACCCCTGCAGAAACAGAGTCGATACAAAATGACATGGGTGAGTTCATTGACAGGCAGCTTGTGTTAATTTTGCAGTGTTAACCCGCATACAGCATGAGTTGCCGGACTGGTTACTTGAATTCATCAAGGTTCATGTATTATATGGGTTAAGTGTATAACATATTGAATAAACACATAAATAATGGTTAAAAATGCAGGTTAACGGCACTTCATACAGGTCTGTTTGGCTAAACGATGACTGCTGGTCAGTCGATATCATCGACCAGACCTGCCTGCCGCATGAGTTTGTGATCCGGACGCTTGGGAGCATGGAAGAGGCGGCCGAGGCCATCTCGACCATGCGGGTGCGCGGCGCACCTCTGATCGGGGCGACAGCAGCCTATGGCGTGGCGCTCGCCATGCGGGAGCAGGCTGATGATGATTCACTGGCTGCGGCCTGTGCGCGCTTGCTTGATACCCGGCCGACCGCGATCAACCTGCGATGGGCGCTGGGACCGGTTGAAAACCGCGTTGGAACCTCTGCCGCCGGAAGAACGGTGTCCGGTGGCCTACTTGATGGCCCGGGACATCTGCGACGAGGATGTGGAAATCAACAACCGGATGGGTGAACTTGGCCTGAAATTGATTCGCGGCTTATGGGAGCGGCGCAGATATGACACGGACACCTTGCATATCCTCACTCACTGCAACGCGGGTTGGCTCGCCACGGTTGACTGGGGCACCGCGCTGGCGCCCATTTACAAAGCGCACGACATGGGCATTCCTGTCCATGTCTGGGTGGATGAAACCCGGCCACGCAACCAGGGTGCGGCGCTGACGGCCTGGGAACTACAGGCCCACGGTGTGCCACACGACGTAATCGTCGACAACGCGGGCGGTCACCTGATGCAGAATGGTCTGGTTGACCTTTGCCTGACTGGCACGGACCGCACAGCGCGCAACGGCGATGTCTGCAACAAGATTGGCACTTACCTCAAAGCGCTGGCCGCGCATGACAACGAGGTGCCTTTTTACGTGTGCCTGCCCAGCCCGACCATTGACTGGAACATGGCCGACGGTGTCGCTGGGTATCCCTATCGAGGAGCGGGACGCTGTCGAGGTGACGCAAGTATCCGGCATGACAGCGACGGGTGAAATGGCTGCGGTTCAGGTCACGCCGGATGGCGTCACGGCTCGCAATTTTGCCTTCGATGTGACCCCTGCGCGACTGGTCACCGGCCTGATCACCGAGCGGGGTATCTGCCCGGCCAGCGAGGCCGGACTTGAATCGCTGTTTCCCGAACACAGGGACAGGGAAAGACATGAGCAGTGCAATTACGTGAACAGCTGATCGAAACTGCGGTCGCGATGAATGCGAGCGGCATCAATCAAGGCACTTCGGGCAATCTGAGCGTACGCACGGACGGCGGATTCCTGATCACGCCTTCCGGTATGAATTGCTCTGAATTGGCCCCCGAAGACATCGTGGCGATGAATCTCAAGGGCGAGTGGGGAGGCTCAATCAAACCCTCCAGCGAATGGCGTTTCCACCGGGATATCTACCGCCACAGAGCAGACGCACGGGCCATCCTGCATGCACATCCCGTTTTCTGCGCCACGCTGGCCTGCCTGGGCAGGCCCATTCCCGCCTTTCATTACATGGTGGCCGTCGCCGGTGGCAGGGACATCCGCTGTGCTGCTTACGCAACGTTTGGCACGCAGGAGCTTTCCGATCACGTGCTGAAGGCATTAGACTGACCGCAAGGCCTGCCTGATGGCGAATCATGGCCTGTTGTGCCTCGAGCATGATCTGCCGAGGGGCGCTTGCGTTGGCGATTGAAATCGAGCAACTGGCGCAGGTGTACCATCAATGCCTGGCGGTGGGGGAGCCGGTGATCCTTGGGGCCGAGGAAATGGAAACCGTACTGGAGAAGTTCAAGGACTACGGTTAGCTGTGAATTTCAGCAACGTTGTTCAGTTGAGTGTTGTGCTACTTGTGGGCGCGCCAGTCCGAAGCAAGGGGTCTTCTTCCAGGACACAGCATAAACCCGTCCATGGGGCTTCCTCTTGAAACATCCCTGTTTCAAAGGGTCCTGGAAGAAGGCCCCTTACTCCGAACGGGCTTGTGCCAAACTGAGGCGTCGTGGCGCCAGTCAGGTGGTCATGACGGCCTTTGTTTCCAGGAAGTCCTCGATTCCGCTGGCTCCCCATTCGCGGCCGTTGCCGGATTGTTTGTAGCCACCGAAGGGCGCCTGGATATCATTGTCCGCGCCGTTGAGGTGCACCATGCCGGTTCGTAACTGCCGCGCCACGGCCATGGCTTCTTCCGTCGTTGCACCGTACACGTAACCGGACAGGCCGTAGTCCGTGTCGTTGGCAATCGCGATGGCCTCGTCCAGGCTGGAGTAGGGGATCATGCACAGGACCGGCCCGAAAATTTCCTCGCGGGCGATGGTCATGTCGTTGGAAACGTCCCGGAAAATCGTTGGCTTCACGTAATAGCCGGTTTCCAGGCCTTCCGGTTTGCCGGGGCCGCCAATGACCAGTTTTGCGCCTTCTGCCAGGCCTTTTTCAATCAGGCCCTGGATCTTGTTGTACTGGGTTTCGCTGACCACCGGTCCTATCTGGGTCTCCGGGTTCTGCGGGTCGCCGGGGTGTACTGTTTCAGCAACCGAGACCGCCAGCTTCACGGCCTCTTCGTACAGGCTTGCGGGAACCAGCATGCGGCTGGGTGCATTGCAGGACTGGCCGGTGTTATTGAACATGCAGTCCACGCCGTGGGCGATGGCCTGCTCCAGGGGCGCATCCTCAAGGATGATATTGGCGGATTTGCCACCCAGTTCCTGGGCCACGCGCTTGACGGTGTCGGCGGCCGATTTTGCCACCAGCACGCCAGCGCGGGTGGAGCCGGTGAAGGACATCATGTCGATGCCGGGGTGTGCGGACATGGACGAACCCACGCCCGGACCATCGCCGTACACGAGGTTAAATACCCCGGCGGGAACACCAGCGGCATCCAGCACTTCCGCAAACAGCATGGCATCCACCGGCGCTATTTCGCTGGGCTTGAGCACCATGGTGCAGCCGGCCGCCAGTGCGGGAGCGACCTTGCAGGTAATCTGGTTGATCGGCCAGTTCCAGGGCGTGATCAGTCCACAAACGCCGACCGGTTCTTTGAACACGGTGGCGCTACCGGCCTTTTCTTCCATCTCCATGTTCTTCAGGGCGCCCATGGTGGCCATCAAGTGGCCCAGGCCGGAACCCGCCTGTGATTTTTGCGAAAAAGTCGTGGGCGCTCCCATCTCGGCGGTAATGGCCGCGGCAATGTCCTTGTAACGGGCCTTGTAGGCATCAATGATTTTACCCAGCAATTCAAGGCGCTGCTCCACTGTCCAGAGGGAGTATTCCTTGAAAGCCGCCCTCGCGGCCGCCACGGCGCGGTCCACGTCTTGTGCGGTTCCATAAGCAACCTTGCCGATAGATTCCCCGGTGGCCGGATTGATGATGTCCTCTTCCTGACCCGAGGTGTTGTCCACCCACTGGCCATTGATGTAATGTCTGGTGCAATCGTACATTGTGTTACCTCTAAAATAATGCGCTTGAAGCGTTGCGTGAACGATCCCGCTCTGGGGTAGATAGATTATGGCATGCTAGCGGCAGAATCTTCACACACAATGATTCTGCGATTAAAATTTGATGCACAGAACACACACCACGGTTTTTGCTAAGCTGTGGGTTTGTTGCCAACCTTTCAAGAGGAACAACCATGCTTGGCCTGATGCAAGACTACCCCCTGCTGACACATACCATACTCGACCACGCCGCGCTCAATCATGGCGAGCGTGAGCAGGTTACAAGATCTGTTGAAGGACCTATCCGCCGCACCACACTGGCGGAAATAAGAACACGTGCGCTAAAGGTAGCAAAAGCACTGGAGAACGAAGGGGTCGCTCTGGGCGACCGTATCGCCACCATGGCCTGGAATACAGACCGGCACCTGGAGACCTGGTTTGGAATCATGGGTAACGGTGCGATTTGCCACACGCTGAACCCCCGCCTGTTTGCCGATCAGCTGGACTACATTGTCAACCATGCAGAGGACGACATCATGTTTGTCGACCTCACGTTTATTCCGCTCGTCGAGGCCCTGAAAGACCGCTTCGCAACCGTCAGGAAATACATCGTGCTCACGGATTCAGATCACATGCCCGATACTTCCCTGCCCAATGCGGTTGCCTATGAGGACTGGATCGGCGCGGTGGATAGCGATTTCAGCTGGGGGCACTTCGATGAGAACACGGCGGCTGCCCTTTGTTATACCTCCGGCACGACCGGCAACCCCAAGGGAGTGCTTTACTCCCATCGCTCCAATGTTCTGCACGGCCTGACGGTCAACCAGCCGGATGTATTCGGGCTTACTTCTGAAGATGTCATCATGGCCATTGTGCCGATGTTTCACGCTAACGCCTGGGCTTTGACCTACGCGGCCCCGGCGGCGGGCGCCAAGCTGGTGATGCCGGGCGCAGGCATGGACGGCAAGAGTATTTACGAGTTGCTGGAAGATGAGAAAGTGACAGCCACCGCCGCTGTGCCGACTGTCTGGCTGGGACTTCTGCAGTACCTCGATGAAACGGGCAAAAAATTGCCCTACCTGCAGAAAGTCGTAGTGGGTGGTGCAGCCTGTCCTCCGATGATGATCCGCAGGTTCGAGAACGACTTCGGTGTGGAGGTTATTCACGGCTGGGGCATGACCGAGATGTCACCGGTAGGCACCACCGGTAAACTGAAGCACGCCACGATGGGCCTGGACCATGAAGCCAAGCTGAAACTCAAGGAAAAACAGGGCAGGACACCTTACCTGGTGGAAATGAAAATCGTCGATGACGACGGCAACGATCTGCCCCGCGATGGAAAGGTATTTGGCCACCTGCTGGTGCGTGGACCAGCCGTTTCAAAGGGTTATTTCAAACTCGATGAGGACATTCTGACCGGGGATGGCTGGTTCGATACCGGAGATATCGCCACCATTGATCCGCTGGGTTTTATGCAGATTACTGACCGCGACAAGGATGTAATCAAATCCGGCGGTGAATGGATATCCTCGATCGAAATTGAAAATGAAGCAGTGGGTTGCCCGGGGGTGGCCGAAGCAGCCGTGATCGGCCTGGCGCATCCGAAGTGGAGTGAGCGGCCCCTGCTGATTATCATCAGGGACGCGGGCTCCGATATCGACAAGGAAGGCGTGCTGGCTTACCTGGATGGCAAAATTGCCAAGTGGTGGATGCCCGACGACGTGGTGTTCGTCGATGAGATTCCACACACGGCAACCGGCAAGATCCAGAAAATGCAACTGCGTGAGCAGTTCAAAGACTTCACATTCGGGGATTGATCCCCGCAACGGGTAGAAATCATGCAGGCTTCAGCTGTTTCACTACAGGAAATTGTCGAAGGCGCCATCGCATCCCATCGAGGGAAAGTCGGCGCCCTGCTTCCGGTGTTGCATTCAATACAGGACAAGCTCGGCCATGTTCCCAAACAGGCCGTGCCGATGATTGCACAAGCCATGAGCCTGTCGCGCGCTGAAGTCCATGGTGTGATGAGTTTCTACCACGACTTTCGCGGCGAGCCCTGCAGGTAAACACATCATCCACTTGTGCCGCGCCGAGGCCTGCCAGGCAATGGGGTCGCGTGAATTGGAACAACACGTTATGGATCGCCTGGGCATTGGCTACGGTGAAACCACGGCGGACGGCCTGGTCTCGCTGGAGCCGGTTTATTGCCTGGGTAACTGCGCCTGCACGCCGTCCATCAGGGTCAACGACGATATTCATGCCCGCGTCACCGCGCAGAAATTCGATGAACTGATTGATCGCCTGGAGGCGGAAAGCTGATGGCGATACGGATTTTTGTTCCCCGGGATGCCACTGCCTGCGCGCTGGGCGCCGACGAAGTGGCGGAATTTATCCGCAAGGGGGCTGAAGGGCGGGGCCTGGAAGTCGAAGTCGTCCGCAACGGCTCGCGCGGAGCAGCCTGGCTGGAACCCCTGGTGGAGGTCGAAACCGATACCGGCAGGCTTGCCTTTGGTCCGGTCGCCGCTGGCGATGTACCGGGGCTTTTCGAGGCAGGTTTCCCGGGCAAGGCTGACCACATGCTGTCCCTGGGCTCCGTTGATGAGATTCCCTGGCTGGCCAGTCAGCAGCGGCTGACTTTTGCCCGGGCCGGCCTGGGCGACCCCTTGTCCCTGGAAAACTATGAATCGCTCGATGGCTTCAAGGGCCTCGAACGGGCCCTGACCCTGGAGCCCCAGGGCCATTGTTGATGAAATCAAGGAGTCCGGTCTGCGTGGGCGCGGCGGGGCGGCATTTCCCACGGGCATCAAGTGGCAGACCGTGCTGGATGCCCGGAGTGACAATGATAAGAAGCAGAAGTACATTGTCTGCAACGCGGATGAAGGCGATTCCGGCACTTTTGCCGACCGCCTGCTGATGGAGTCGGATCCATACCAGTTGATCGAGGGCATGACTATTGCCGGGCTCGCGGTGGGTGCGACCGAGGGATTTATTTACCTGCGTTCAGAATACCCGCACTGTGCCAGGGTGCTGGAAGAGGCGATTTCGCGGGCTGAGCAGGCAGCTTATCTTGGTGATGACATCCGTGGTACGGGTAAGGCGTTCCGGATCGACCTTCGAATTGCGGCCGGCGCGTACATCTGCGGTGAAGAGACATCGTTGCTCGACAGCCTGGAAGGCAAGCGTGGGATGGTTCGCTTCAAGCCGCCGCTACCGGCGATCAAGGGCCTGATGGGATTGCCCACCGTGGTTAACAACGTGCTGTCGCTGGCTGCGGTGAGCACGATACTGGCCAGGGGTGCTGCCCATTACCGTGATTTCGGCACCGGGCGTTCCCGCGGTACCTTGACCGTTCAGCTTTCCGGCAACATAAAGCGCGGCGGCCTGGTTGAACTGCCTTTCGGGGCCACCCTGCGCGAGTTGGTGGAAGATTTTGGCGGTGGTACCGCCAGTGGCCGGCCGGCCCGGGCGATCCAGGTGGGCGGCCCGTTGGGGACTTATCTGCCGGAATCGCAGTGGGATGTGGCGCTGGACTACGAAGCGCTGGCGGAGATCGGCGGTATGCTGGGTCACGGTGGATTGGTAGTGTTTGATGACACGGTGGACATGGCGCAGCAGGCACGGTTCGCCATGGAATTTTGCGCGGTTGAATCCTGCGGCAAATGCACACCTTGCCGGGTGGGTTCGGTGCGCGGTGTTGAGGTCATCGATCGTATCGTTGCCGGTAAGGAACGTGAATTCAACCTGGCTTTACTGGATGATCTTTGTGACACGATGGTAGAGGGTTCGCTGTGCGCCATGGGCGGACTGACGCCTTACCCGGTACGCAGTGCGCTCGAACATTTTCCGGAGGACTTCAAGCGATGATTCATCAAATCGGTACAGTGGTTTCCCTGATAGTGGACGGGCAGGAGGTTACGGTTCCCGGGGGCACCTCGGTGATGCAGGCCGCGGCCGGGTTGGACATCAAGGTACCCAAACTCTGCGCGACTGACAGCCTGGACGCTTTCGGATCCTGCCGGGTTTGCCTGGTGGAAATCGAAGGCCGCAAGGGCTACCCCGCTTCCTGCACCACGGAAGTCGAGGAGGGCATGGTTGTCCACACACAGTCCGAACGCCTGGACGGCCTGCGCCGTAACGTGGTCGAACTTTACGTATCAGATCATCCGCTGGACTGCATCAATTGCTCCGCCAACGGCGATTGCGAATTGCAAGACACGGCCGAGGCGCTGGGCGTGGAAAGCAGCCGTTACGGTATGGATGGTTGGAATCACAAGGACGCTGAAAAAGACACGTCCAATCCCTACTTCACTTTTGATCCCTCGCAATGCATCGTTTGTTACCGTTGTGTACGTGCCTGTGACGATATCCAGGGCACTTTTGCATTGAGCGTGGAGGGCCGGGGATTTGCATCCCGCATCATCGCCGGCCAGTCGGACAGCTTTATGGAATCCGATTGCGTGTCCTGTGGAGCCTGCGTGGACCAGTGCCCCACCGAGGCGCTGATTGAGAATACGATCATCGAGCACGGCCAGCCCGAGCGCAGCGTAGTCACGACCTGCGCCTATTGCGGCGTGGGTTGCTCCCTGGTGGCCGAACTGAAGGGCGATCAGGTCCTGCGCATGACGCCCGATAAACAAGGCCAGGCCAACGAAGGCCACGCTTGTATCAAGGGCCGCTTTGCTTTTGGCTATGCCACGCACCAGGACCGGATTACCAGGCCGATGATCCGCGAAAATATTGACGATCCCTGGCGGGAGGTGAGCTGGGATGAGGTCTTCCGATATACGGCTGATCGACTGAGAAGCATCCAGCAAGAACATGGCAGGGACAGCATCGGCGGTATCACCTCCTCGCGCTGCACCAATGAAGAAACCTTCCTGGTGCAGAAGATGATCCGGGCCGCTTTTGGTAACAATAATGTGGATACCTGTGCCCGGGTCTGCCATTCCCCAACCGGCTATGGGCTGAAAACGACACTGGGTGAGTCGGCCGGGACGCAGGCCTTCAATTCCGTTGCCTACGCAGACGTCGTCATGGTGATGGGCGCAAATCCCAGCGATGCCCACCCGGTGTTTGCTTCACGCCTGAAACACCGGCTGCGCCAGGGCGCGAAACTGATCGTGGTCGATCCACGCAAGATCGACCTGGTCAATGCCCCGCACATCCGGGCAGACCACCATCTGGCCGTGCGGCCCGGCGGCAACGTGGCGTTTCTCAATGCCATGGCGCACGTGGTCGTCACCGAGGGCCTGGAGGCGGGTGACTTCATCGCACAGCGTTGCGAGGATGAGGCATACCGGCATTGGCGTGAGTTCATCAGCAATGAACAGAATTCACCGGAAGCGACCGAGCGCACAACCGGTATTCCAGCATCCCAATTGCGGGCTGCGGCGCGGCTGTTCGCAACAGCGCCCAACGCGGCCATTTATTACGGCCTCGGCGTATCCGAGCACAGCCAGGGTTCGACCGCTGTGATGGGCATCGCCAATCTCGCGATGGTCACCGGCAACCTCGGCCGCGAAGGCGTGGGTGTCAATCCCCTGCGGGGGCAGAATAATGTGCAGGGTTCCTGCGACATGGGTTCCTTCCCCCACGAATTACCGGGTTACCGGCACGTATCCGATGCCGCGGTGCGCAGCCTGTTCGAAAACGAGTGGAACGTGCAACTGCACCCAGAACCCGGCTTGCGCATTCCAAACATGTTCGATGCGGCGATCAGCGGCCACTTCAAGGGGCTTTACGTGCAGGGTGAAGACCTGGCCCAGTCTGATCCCAATACCCAGCACGTTGAGCACGCGCTAAAGTCGCTTGAGTGCCTGGTCGTGCAGGATCTTTTCCTCAACGAGACCGCGCGCTTCGCCCACGTGTTCTTGCCGGGTTCCTCCTTCCTGGAGAAAAACGGTACGTTTACCAACGCCGAGCGGCGGATTTCAATGGTGCGCAAGGCGATCGAACCCCTGGCGGGCCTGGAGGACTGGGAAGTCACCATGGCGCTGAGCAATGCACTGGGCTACCCGATGAACTACAGCCATCCGTCAGAAATCATGGACGAGATCGCCCGCCTGACGCCCACCTTTACCGGCGTGAGCTACGAGAAACTGGAGCGCCTGGGCAGCATCCAGTGGCCCTGTAACGAGGATGCGCCGGAAGGCACTCCAACCATGCACGTGGGCGAGTTTGTGCGTGGCAAGGGCTATTTCGCCATCACCGGTTTTGTTCCGACCGAGGAACGAACCACGCGCCGCTTCCCTTTGTTGCTGACCACCGGACGAATTCTTTCTCAGTACAACGTAGGCGCCCAGACCCGGCGCACGGCCAATTCGGAGTTCTACAGTGAAGACGTGCTGGAGATACATCCATTCGATGCCGAGGAACGGGGCATCAGCCAGGATGACTGGTGTGGTGTCAGCAGCCGCGCAGGCAACACAGTGCTGCGGGCAGTGATCAGCGAACGCATGCAACCGGGCGTGGTATACACCACGTTTCATTTTCCGTCCAGCGGCGCCAACGTCGTCACCACGGACAATTCCGACTGGGCGACCAACTGTCCGGAATACAAGGTGACCGCGGTGCAGGTAAGCCAGGTCAGCGAGCCCTCGCAGTGGCAGAAAGAATACAGTGCATTCGTCCGCCGGCAAGAGGAACTGCTGGACAAGGCGCGTGCCAGGGTTCAAAACAATGCATGAAATTGATCAACTGGTGAAAATGGCCAACCAGATTTCTGACAACTTCGCCTTTCACGAAGACGCGGTTGATCGCCTGGCAGACCACCTGCAGCGATTCTGGGCGCCGTCCATGAGGAAGAAACTGATCGAGTTTATTCAGACCGGGGGTGACGGGCTTAAGCCAGATGTTATTGCAGCGGTAAAACGGCTTCAGGTGAGTTGATGCAGAAGACAGGCCTCGTTAACATTTTGCTAGAGTTGCTGGAAATGTTGCCGAATAGAGTCGTGGCTGGAGGAGGTATCGGTTACCTGCATTCAAGACACGTTCGAGACATCCCTGTGCACTCATCATCTGTTCCCGACAGATGATGGTCCTGAATACAGGTAACCGATACCTCTTGCAGGCGCATGTATGTCGTCGTTAACGCAGACTCATGCAATCTGCGGGTTGGCAGGCGTGATTTTGGCCGGGGGGCGTTCCCGGCGCATGGGTGGCGGGTATAAGGCACTGGCGCCCCTGGACGGAAAACCGTTGATCCGGCATGTGATCGACCGCTTGTTGCCGCAGGTCCGGTCATTGGTGCTCAGTGTTGAAAAACACGTCCCTGATTTCGAGGTGTTTGATTTGCCACAGGTGGAAGACCCCGCGTCGGGTAGTCGTGGTCCGCTGGGCGGTTTGCTGTCGGCACTGGCTAACATGGAAATGGACTGTGACTGGATGCTGTTGGCTCCATGCGATGCCCCTTTTCTGCCGCTCGATCTGGCGAAACGTTTGTTGAATTATGCCCTTGGCGACGACCAGGAGGGTTGCGTGGTTCGCTATGATTCAGAAATCCAGCCCACTTTTTCCCTCTGGCACCGGCACCTCTTGCCCCGGTTGGAAGAGGCAGTCTTGGAAAAAGGAATGGCGGGGTTCAAGCAGTTTTTACGGGACACACCGGTAGCGATTCTTGATTGGCAGTCTTCTGTTCCTTCTCCATTTTTCAATATCAATGACCCGGATGCTTTGGCCGAAGCCACCCGCTTGCTTGATCATGCTTCGGCACCCATATGATGATTGTGTTGTTGCGCCACCATAAGAGGACAGAACCTTGACCGCTGAACAGAAATTCAAACCGCTCAATATTGCCGTGCTGACCCTGTCGGATACACGTACGGCTGAAAATGACACATCAGGCGACGCACTGGTCGAGATGTTGACCGCTGCAGGTCACAGCCTGGCGGTTCGTGATTTGTGCGCAGACAATGTGTACAAGATGCGCGCCATTGTCGCGAACTGGATAGTTAACCCGGATATACATGTAATCATCACCACCGGTGGGACCGGCATGACTCGGCGTGATTCGACACCCGAAGCGCTGGCCCCCTTGTTCGATAAGGTTATCGAGGGTTTCGGAGAGTTGTTCCGGCAAGTGTCCTATGATGAAATCGGTTCGTCGACGCTCCAGTCCCGCTGCCTGGCTGGCCTGTCGAACAAGACCCTGATCTTCTGTTTGCCGGGCTCGACCGGCGCCTGCCGAACCGGCTGGAATTCCATTTTGAAGGAGCAACTCGACAGCCGGCACAAGCCCTGCAATTTTGTCGGGATCACGGCGCTCGGCTCGGGACAGCACTGAACATGCTCAGCGTCAATGAAGCCATCGACAGCCTGCTCGGGGGTTGTCAGCGGCTGGTGGAAAGCGAGGAAATTGATCTTATTTCAGCACTGGGCCGTACTCTGGCCGAAGACATTATTGCATCCCTGGACGTACCGCCCGCGGATAACAGTGCGATGGATGGTTATGCATTCCGTCAGGCTGACTGGCGGGATGCGCAAAGTGAACTTCCGCTCAGCCAGCGCATAACGGCAGGTTCAGTACCGCAAGCGTTGGAGCCAGGAACCGCGGCACGAATTTTCACGGGTGCACAAGTGCCCGCCGGGGCGGACACCGTGGTTATGCAGGAACACTGCGAAGGTACCGAAGAGGCTGTCCGCATACATCAATTGCCCGGTATGGGCGCCAACATCAGGCCCCGCGGACAGGACATTAGCAAGGGACAGAAAATCCTTCCTGCCGGCCACCGGATGAGAGGGCAGGACATGGGCCTGCTTGCTTCCCAGGGCATTGGAAAGATCCTGGTTTACCGACGGTTGAAGGTCGCCATCCTGTCCACCGGGGACGAACTGGCCGAGCCCGGCAGGCCATTGCAGGCGGGCCAGATTTATAATTCAAACCGGTTTACCATGCATGGTCAACTGACCGCCTGGGGATTCGAAGTCCTAGACCTGGGAGTTGCCAAAGATGATCCCAAAGCGATTCGGGACCTGTTTACCAGGGCAGCCGAAGCGGCGGATGTGATCCTTTCGTCCGGTGGTGTTTCCGTCGGTGAGGAAGACCACGTCAAGGACGTGGTGGAATCCCTGGGTTCAATAGACTTGTGGAAAATTGCGATCAAGCCCGGTAAGCCCTTTGCTTTTGGGCAGGTGAAAGGCACTCCGTTCCTGGGCCTTCCGGGAAACCCGGTGTCCGTGTTCGTGACCATGTTGATCATCGCGCGGCCCTACCTCTTTCGCTGCCAGGGCATCGCCGATACCCGGGTCCATGCGGTGCGCCATACCGCCTGTTTTGATAAACGCGGCAGCGCACGTGAAGACTACATGCGCGTGCGCCTTGGTGAGCAGGGGCTGGAGCCATTTTCCAGCCAGAGCAGCGGTGTGCTTTTGTCCACGTCCTGGGGCGATGGCCTGGTGCGTCAGCCTGTACATGAAGATATAAAACAAGGTGACCTGGTCGAGTTTTTACCCTGGCTTGTCCTTAACTAGTCAACTTTTCGCAAATGTATTTGCCGATAGGTATGGCGGACGTTGCAGCGGGTGAGGGTGCGTTGCAGACATGCAGGCATCTGGCGGTCTCCTTGAACAGGAAATCGTCAACCAGGGTGCCGTCACGTAAAACCGCCTGGGCGCGAATTCCGGCCGGATAAGGTTCCAGGTCCTGCAGCTTAATGCCCGGGCAGTACTTTTTTACCTGCTCCAGGTAGCCGCGTTTCCACATGGAATTCCAGTATTCGTGCAAGCCGCGGCCAAGGTGGCGGCTGCTGAATTTCCAGAAACCGGGGAAAGACACGGTCTCGAAAGTATCCCTGAAGTTGAAATTGAATTTTCCATAGCCCTCCCGTTTCCATCCTTGCACGGCATTGGGGCCGACAGTGACCGTGCCGTCGATCATTTTTGTCAGGTGCACGCCCAGAAAGGGCAGGGAAGGGTCGGGAATGGGGTAAATCAGGTGCTGGATGACATCGCTTTTTTGTGAGCGGAGCCGGAAATACTCCCCACGGAACGGAATGATCCGAAAATCCTCTGCCAGGCCCTGCATGGCGGCCAGACGGTCTGCCATCAGGCCGGCGCAGACAATGAGGTGACCTGAGTCGAAAGTTTCTCTATCGGTGTGGATTCTGACCTGATCAGGCGATTCCGCGATGCCTGTCACTTTCGTGCCGAGCTGAATCTCCCCCCCCATCGAGCGGAACTGTTTCGCCATTTCGCGGCAAATGCCGGCAAAATCGACAATGCCCGATTCCCGTACCAGGATGGCGCCTTCGCCGATAATTTCCGGTTCCAGTTCCCGCAGGCGGACAGGGCTGATTTTTTCGGGAGAGAGTTCGTTTTCAAGGCAGCGCTCGAATAATGAGTTCAAGCGAAGGCGCTCTTCCTCGTTCGTCGCCACGAGCAGCTTTCCGATCCGCCGGCAGGGGATATCATTTTGCTTGCAGAATTTGTAGCTTGCTGCCGCGCCTTCCTTGCAGAAGCGGGCCTTCAGGCTGCCGGGTTTATAATAAACGCCGGCATGAATCACACCGCTGTTATGGCCGGACTGGTGCTGTGCCAGGCCGCTTTCCTTTTCCAGCAATAGTATTTTTTTGTCCCGGTAGCGCTTTTTCAGGCACCAGGCCGTGGACAATCCGATGATCCCGCCGCCAATAATGATGAAATCGAATTTCACCGCTACAACACCTTTGCGCAAATTGGGCGAGTACCGGGCTCTATCTGCTGCAACTCATTCCGTCGCTCTTGACCATGTTCACCTCGCCTTCATCGTTCACAACGACCTTGCTGCGTGAACTGGCTTCGGAATTCCAACTGCAGACTGTGAATTCTCCGCTGGTCAAAAGTTGGGAGCTGGTCAGCCCGGCGACTGTGAATGCCGGAGAATCAGAAAATGCACCGGATGCCTTTATGCGAATATTTTTTCGCGGCGGCCCATAGGCCCGGATGAGCTCAATATCCTGCGGGAGACCATCAAAATTACCGTCTGAAAACAACAGCCAGCCCTTGTCCCAGTCGTTGTTCTGCAGACATGAAGTGCCGTCCGAAGATGGGCATATCCTGACCGTACTGTGCCGTTTTTCCGCTTCAAATTTCGCCAGGCTCAGGCTCGCCGCAAGTTCACCCACTGTACTTTCAAGATAATGACGCTGGACCAGGGAGGACAAGCCGGGTCCGGTCAGTAATAGAATAACCCCCAGGGCCGCGACGCCAATCAGGAATTCGACAGCGGACACGCCATGTTCTGGTGTCCGCCGGTAGAATGATAGAAATTTGCTGAGTTTCAGTTTGTTAAATTTCAATATGTGTCCTCCTTGACGATTTTTTAAGCAGCTTGTTTTTCGTTAGATTTTCATTCACCAGCTGTTCTATTTCACATCGAGGCTGATGAATAGGGACTCATCTGTCCTCGACACCAGGGTGATCACGCCAGGATTCTCAACGATACCCCTGCCATCGAATTCGTATGAGCTGTAATCCGACACCAGTTCGATATCCACGGGCAAACGATCATCTTGCAATCCAGCTTGACCAAGTGCTTTCAGGCCCGGCCCCGAAACAGAAAACGTGATTCGCTGACCTTGTCCCCCTTGTTCTTCCTCCAATATATTCATGGTGACTTTCGATTCGGTCATACGGGCTGTATTCCGGGCGCTTTGTATCGAATACTGCAGGTTTTCACTGGCTGCGCGCATATCTGCACGGGCCGTTGCAGTGCTGATTGATGGTACTGCAAAAGATGTGAGGATGGCGAGAAATCCCAGGATCAGCAGGATTTCAATCAGGGTGATCCCCTGGCAATGATTTTTAGAAATTCCGTGCATATGGTTCCCCTTTCTTCACGGCAATTATTCCGTGACATTGACACATTTCTTCAATTTGAAAGAGTCGCTACCATGAGGAGACGACCGCCTTTCTTTGGCAGTCCTTTGCATACAGCCAGTTTCAGCCGCACCAAATCCATTTGATGTTCCAACAGCCGCAATTAAAAAAGCGACTGATTTCCACTGATTATTATAAACAATGAACTGATGTAAAAGTATAAACTCGCTGGCCGCTTGTCGGGCTGAGTGGACCATTCAGCCAAAGGTCACCACAATTCAATAGGCGTGACAGCGAAATGCCCGGCCCAAAGAAAAGGCCGGTACAGGTCAACCGTACCGGCCTTGATATCCTGGCAGGCGACAAAATCGCCAGGCCCGGGTTCTTTCTTATTCGAAAACTTCAGCTACCGCCGCCTTGCATTGGGCGGATACGGAGTCAGCGTTGGATTCCAGGCAACTCAGGATACGACCTTCACCCATCTGGACTTGGGCGCAATGGGCGAGTATGTCATCCTGGCATTGTCCAGCCACGTAATTCAGTGCAGATACCGCATGTTCCAGCTGTGCAGATGCATTGTACAGTGCATACTGACATTGGCCTGACAGTTTGTCTTCGTGTGCGTAGAAACAAGCCAGGAGCCTTCCCTCGCCTTGTGTGACCTGGCTACAGTATTTCTCGATTTCGGGACCACAGCCCTTTAGCACATCGCTTACGATGTCCTGGGCAGCGGCGTTGCCTGCAAATCCGATAAGAGCCAATACGGCCAGTAAAACTGAAATTCTGAACTTCATGAATGGTTACTCCGGTATGTCATGTGAAATAAGGAGCGCAGATTGTCCGGCAGAGTGCGCCAAATATCAACCGTTGTTTTCATTTCGGGCCTGTGATTACAGGCCCCGGGAACCACTTTATCCTTCAGAACCGTAAGTTTTGGCTTCATTCAGTGCATTTACAAGGATTTTTGCCCAGCCCCTGAGAATCCGCAAGGCCGCTGCCCTGTTGGTCACGGAATTGGTCCAGGTGTAAAAACCTGCGTTAGCCCTGTCTATTTGGCGGTCCAGGGCCTTGGCGATGATGTCCCCTGTGACCGAATCATACAATTCAATGTACAACGTCATTTCCCCGGCTGAAGCGGTATAGGTATTTGAGCGGCCGGCTTGAGGCGTATCCGGGGCATTGACGTCCAGGTTGATGATGGCGGGCCTGACAATCATGACGTCTTCACCCGATTCATCCGTGACTTCGTATCCCTGCTTCCTCAAGCGCTTCTTTGAACACCGTTTGGAATTCCTCTGCCAGGGTGGTCTTGATTTTCTCTATGTCCTTTGACCTGACTCGAAAATTGCTTGCGGACCGTGTTCTCTGGTCCCGCTCCCAGTTTTTCTTGAAGGCTACGTAAGCATCGAGCAGCTGCACGCGCTTGTAGAGGGCCAGGTCCGCGCCCGGTTCAGCATAAACAATGGCCAGCTTGGAATCGGTCACACGGTGCAAACCGTCCACCGTAACGTCAGGGAGTTCCTGTTTCTTTGCATAGACTCCACTTGCGGCAAACAGGGCGAGAACTGCAATCAGCAGCGGGGAGATAAAGGTCTTGAATTTCATTGAATGCTTGCTCCGGTAGATCGTAATCACAGGGACCAGATATCTTATAGGATTATTACAGTTGAAAGTATAAGAGGCGCCGTATTGAGGCCGTGGGGGATTTATCAGGATCTCCTTGAATCGATTAAGTACTATAAACAGGTTATGATTTTCACCATGAACTTCCACAGAAGCTATCACCGCTTGTTTTGCTGGCCGTTGAATCCGGGTCTAACCATGAAATACACCGTTTTTATCTTGCTGTTGTTATGTAACCTGGCTTACGCTGATGCCAGGGAAATCGATGACTATCGCTGGGATGGTGTCGAGCGCATAGTAGCGATTGGCGACCTTCATGGTGATTATGAAAACTACCTCGAGGTATTGAGGATTGCCGGTTTAATTGATAAAAAAGGAAAGTGGTCCGGTGGTAAAGCCCACCTGGTGCAGACAGGAGATATTCCTGATCGTGGACCGGATTCGATAAAAATCATCAAACACATCAGCAAGCTTGCCAGCAGGCGAAGAAGAAAGGCGGAAGAGTCCACAGCCTGATCGGCAACCACGAAGCCATGAATATGTATGGTGACCTGCGTTATGTGCACCCCGGTGAGTTCGAAGCTTTTGTCAACCGGAATTCAGCCACTCTGCGAGATCGATATTTTGAAGTTTACATGCAAAACCGGGAAGCACAGGATCCCGAGAGTTTTGCAGCCCTGCCTGAAAACTACCGGGAACAGTGGAATCTCAAGTTCCCGCTGGGCTGGGTGGAGCATCGCCAGGCCTGGGATCCAGCCTGGAACCCGGAGGGCGAAATTGCGACCTGGGTGCTGGAACGCAAGGTATCCATCAAGATCAATGACACGATTTTTCTGCATGGCGGCATCAGTGGTCACTATTGCCAGAACAGCCTGGAATCCATAACGGAAAAGGCCCATGCGAACCTGGGACACTACGATCCCAAAAGCCCCGGAATCATTGAGGATGAGTTTGGCCCCCTGTGGTACCGGGGTTTATCCGGAGTGGAACCCCACGCCTTGCCCGCAACCGTTGATGCCATCCTCGAGCACCAGGGAGTCCGTCATATCGTGGTTGGTCATACGCCCACCAGGGGCGTGATCTGGCCGCGTTACGATGCGAAAATCGTGATGATCGACACCGGCATTTCCAGCGCTTATGGTGGCCACCTGGGCTACCTGGAAATTACATCGGATGGACTGTTTGCCGGGTATCAGAAGGGGAAACTGCCCTTGCCACCCAATGATGAGGGGCGGGTGTCCTACCTGGAGAAAGTGATCGGCAAGGATCCAGACAATCCCTACCTGCAGGAACGACTGGAAATCCTGCTGCACCCGGTGGTACCCGAACCTGATGATACGGAGAAAACTGCAGCGCCGGGTCGGGGTTGGCGAGATGGCTACAGAAGAAACGGCAACCGTGGAAACGCCAACTCCCGAAGCCATCCCTATTTGCGGCATTTCGCAATAATTTTCTTTTGGAAATCCTTGTCATCTTTCAGGGTATCGAAGAATTTCCCCAGGAACTTCAGTGCTTTTTTCCTGGTACTGGAATTCAGGAGCGGCTCATCCTTGACCACGGCCAATAGGGCCTGTTCATTATCGAGGAATCGCTTCCTGCCTTCCTCCATGGCTTCATTGTGCGCACAAAAGCCCCGGTATAGACGCTGCGTGACTTTTCTGACCGGTAAATTCTCAGGTGGTGTAGCGTAGGGAGCGTTGATTAGTCCGGCCGCATCAAAATCGTAGGGGACGGGATAGACCGGATCCTTTTTTGGATCCTGCCCGATCAGCTTGGCATTATGGCAGCATTTATCCTTGTCGGGTCCGCTGATGGCCGACCAGTCCAGGTTTGCGATCATGTATTGGAACAGGGCGAAATTGATGGATTCCTGTGAATCCAGTTGGTTTCTCGTCGTTTTCGCGATTTTCAGTTTTTTCTGACTGTTGCGCTTGGCTACATCACTGTCATCTTCGATCAGGAAAGCGAACCTGGGCTCCTGCTCTTTTCCGTTCTCAGTATCCACGTAAGTGACAGTAAGAGGGCGCACCCTGAAGCTGAAGTCAGTGATGATGTTGTACATCTGGTAAGTCAGCATTTCCACAATATAATATTGCTCGAAGCGCGAACTCGTTTGACAATGCGTGACCATTTTCAGTGATTTTTGGCCACGGAAAGAGGTGCCCTTGACTTCTTCCTTGTCGAAGCGGAGCTTGATCGGCGGAAAACGGCAAACTGCCTGCCTGGTCCGGCCTCGGCGTTCTACCGTCATATTCAGCGACCTGGTATTGCCCAGTTCGTCTGTGAATTCAATTTTCGCCGGGTAGGTGCCCTGGTATTTTTCTTTGCGCTCAATGTCCCGCCAGGGCGCGCTCATCGTCACGGAAATGGGTTCAGAAGACGTAAACAGCTTGGCGGGTTTTGGCGCTGAATCTTTTTTCTGAGCACCATGCACGGAGCTTATGAGAAAAAGCAAGGCTAAAACCATGCACAGGTTTAATGTAATTCTGCTCGTGATGGACTTATTGCTGGACACTGACATAAAGATTTCCCGGCACCAATTAATACAGATTATAGAACGTTAAGGAATAATCACGCGCAAGATGCGCTACAACTGAGTTGTTCCAATGCCTTCTTCTTCGAGCAGAATGGGAATATTGTCGATCACCGGGTACATCACTTTTGAATCTTCGGTGATCAATGCTTCACTCAAAGCCTGCTCTACGACCTCACCATTAATGGTCTGAACCTCTCCCGCGCGGATGGCAGTATTCAATTTTTCCAGCCTGGCCGGCGACAGACGTATCAGTGGCGTCTTGCTGACCGGGCAGCACAGGATTTCCAGCAGTTTTCCATCAATGGGCATAACAGAATGACCTGGCAGGTGCACAGATTTTCTATTGTACTGAATACGGGCTATGTCTGTCGGGCGCATGTACTGGTAAAATAGATGGTTCCTATTCTTATTTTCCTGACAGGAATGATTGCTGTGAATGAAAAGGTGCTGGTAGGTATTATCATGGGCTCCCAGTCCGACTGGGAAACCATGAAGCACGCCGCGGAAACGCTGGAAACCCTGGGTGTCGCCCATGAAACCCGGGTGGTTTCGGCACATCGCACACCGGATCGCATGTTTGAATATGCAGAACAGGCTGCTGAGCGGGGCCTGATGGTGATCATTGCGGGCGCCGGCGGAGCCGCACACCTGCCCGGTATGGTGGCTGCAAAAACCGTTGTGCCGGTGTTGGGTGTGCCGGTGCAGTCGAAAGCCCTGAACGGTATGGATTCGCTGCTGTCAATTGCGCAGATGCCTGCGGGAATCCCGGTGGGAACCCTGGCCATAGGCGTCGCCGGCGCTGTTAATGCAGCCCTGCTGGCGGCAGCCATCATTGGCAATACCTCGCCCGGAATCCGTCAGGCACTGGAACAATTCCGCGCCGAGCGCCGCGATTCGGTGCTGGCCAGTCCGGACCCCAGCCGGGTCTGAAACCATGAAATCATCCAGAGAGACCCTGTTCCCGGGCGGGACCCGGGTAGGGATATTCGGCGGTGGCCAGCTTGGGCGAATGATGGGCCTGGCCGGAATTCCGCTGGGGCTGGAATTTACTTTCCTCGATCCATCGCCTGATGCCTGTGCCGGGGCAGTCGGCACCCTTGTCCAGGCTGATTTTTCCGATAAGGAGGCATTTCGCCGCCTGGCCGGCAGTGTCGATGTCGCGACTTTTGATTTCGAAAATGTTCCGGAAAGTTCCGCGCAGGGCATTGCAGGAAATAAAGCCCGTTTACCCATCTCCGCAAGCGCTCGGGTGCCTGTCAGGATCGGCTGCATGAAAAAAACCTGCTGTCCTCCCTGGGGATTTCAGTGCCGGCGTACCACCCCGTTTCCAGCCGTACGGACCTCCTGGCCGGTCTGGACAAATTCAGCTATCCGGCCGTACTGAAGACCCGCCGCCTGGGTTACGACGGCAAGGGACAGGCGATTCTCCGTGACCAGGAAGACCTCGAACGCGCGTGGCAGAAGCTGGGTGACTTCGAGCTGATTCTGGAGGCATTTGTACCCTTCGAACAGGAATGTTCGTTGATTGGTGTAAGGGGCATCGACGGGGAGACCCGTTTCTGGCCCCTGACCCGCAACCTGCACGTGGACGGCATCCTGGCGCTTAGTTTGGCAGGGAGATTCGATGACGCCCTGCAGGCAGCCGCGGAAGACCTTATGCGCCGCCTGCTGGATCACTTCGACTATGTTGGAGTTCTAACGCTCGAATTTTTCATACTGGATGGTCAATTGCTGGTCAATGAAATAGCGCCCCGCGTGCACAATTCGGGGCACTGGACCATCGATGGTGCACTGACCTCCCAGTTTGAAAACCATTTGAGAGCCATTACCGGTATGCCGTTGGGCGGCACCACAGCAAAGTGCGAGGCGCTGATGTTCAACTGGATTGGAGAACTGCCGGAGCGTGACCGGCTGTTGGGCATTCCCGGTGTTCACTGGCACGACTATGGCAAGGCGGCCCGGCCGGGCCGTAAGATCGGGCATGCCACACTGACCGCTGCTACCCCGTCCGAACTGGCTGCAAATGCCCGGCAAGTGGCTGCAGCCGCGGGAGGCAAATTCCCGGTTCTGCTGAACTCGATACTTTAACCAGCATATGACACGGGTTTCGATAAAATTTAATAAATACTAATTAATACAATTATATAAGATGCATATATGATGTAAATTATTTTTATAAATTCGGTCAGATTGCAGACCAAATCAACGCCCATCCGCTAGATTTCACATTCGTAGATCGCCATATTTTTCCTCAATGATATCTTCTTCGATCATTGAATCATCTATTGCATCCATTAAAGAACCGAGGGAGAATTTTTTGTTTATACAAATTGATGCAATCAAATGGGTTTCTGTTTCGTTTGAGGGATAGGTTCGTACGAAATGAACCTGCCCCTTTTTTTGAAACCTGGAGAATGTTATGAAAAACAAGAGTTCTGCTTTGAATACAGCACTGGCCGGTGTGCTCGCACTCGGCGCCAGCCTGGCGGCCACCAATGCCTGGGCAGTACCCGATCAACCCACCGCATGGGAAAAATGTTCTGGTATCGCCAAGGCGGGGATGAATGACTGCGGGGCGCTGGATGGAAAACATGCCTGTGCCGGTCAGTCCACGGTAGACAATGCTGCAAACGAGTGGATATATGTTCCTGCCGGTACTTGCACCAAGATCACGGGTGGCAAGGTTGCCGCAACCAAACCTGCGAAGAAGTAGATTGCGCCGATGATGGATCATACAGCCCAGGGATGGGCATTTAAGGAGATTGCTGGAGTTGGCCTGGGACTGCGCAGCCAACACATTGATGAAGTGTTGCTAACGCAACCGGCGGTGCCCTGGTTTGAACTGCTGACCGAAAATCATATGGCGCCAGGAGGATTGATTCCGGTGCAGCTGGAGGCGATTCGCTCTAATTACCCGATTACTTTTCATTGCGTGGGAATGTCTCTGGGCGGCACAGATCCAGTGGATGTGGAATACCTGCGCCGTATCAAAACACTGATTGAACGGTATCAGCCATCATTGGTTTCTGATCATCTGTGTTTCTCACAGCATGGGCAACACAACTATCATGATCTGTTGCCATTGCCTTATAACGAGGAGACATTGCACCATTTCCAGAAGCGTATAACCCAGATTCAGGACATTCTGGAAACCCGTATCCTGGTAGAAAATGTTTCCAGCTACCTTACGTACCAGGCCTCAACCCTATCCGAAGCAGAATTTATTTCTGAATTGTTGACCCTGACGGATTGCGACTTGCTGTTGGACATCAATAATATTTACGTCAATGCAGTCAATCATGGGTTTTCAGCGAGTGAATACCTCAGCAAAATCCCCATGCAGCGGGTCAGGGAAATCCATCTGGCTGGTTATGAAGACAGGGATTCCTATCTGCTGGATGCACATAACAACCGGGTGTCCCCCCCCGTATGGGAGTTATATGAAGAGGTGATCAGTGAATATCCGGATATACCGACACTCATCGAATGGGATAATGATATTCCTTCGTTTACAGTCCTGCGTGAAGAAGCGGATGCCGCATCCGCACTGATGCAACGACATCGGGCAGCGGCATAAACGATATGAACCTCACAACGTTACAGACCGTATTTACTCGGGCATTGGATCCAGGTAGTGATGATCACGCTCGGGAGGAAGCTGCGAGTTTGCTGAACGTTGGTGGTGATTTGCAACCCCTGGATCGCTTGCGTGTTTATCAACACAATGTCAGTGGTATGCATCAGCGCGCCATGGAAAAGGTGTTTCCAGTCTGCAGAAAAATATTGGGAAATGTTGCATTTGCAAACTTTTGCCGGGATTTCAGTTGGGCAGAACCGACTTCGAATCCGGATCTGAATCAATATGGCGAGTCGTTCCCGGAATTCCTGGCACAACAAATTGAACAACGTAATGAGTTAACTGGCTATGAGTATTTACTGGATCTTGGCCGTCTGGAATACCTGTGGCATGCTGCCTATTATGCGAGGGATGACAGCCCCTTTGATTTTGACGGCTTTAGTCGACTGCAAGCCCAGGGTGCAAACATGGTGTTTGAACCTGGTAACAGCCTGAGTTTTATGCAAAGTGACTATCCGATATTGGAAATCTGGCAACAACACAGAAGCGGGGAGACTGTTGAAGCGGTGAAGGGTGTTACTCAGCGCCAGTACCTGCTTGTGTATCGCCAGGAATTTGAACCACAAATATTCGAAGTAGACCTGCCTGAGTTTGCGTTTCTTCAGGGGTGCCAACGCGGAGAAAGTATGGTTGCGCTGGCTGAAGATTGTGATGCCGCCGGCGCATTGGAATCACTGGCAAGCCTGATCGATAAAGGCTGGATCACCGGGTTTCATCATGTTTAACAAGGCCGAGCTAAACCGCTTGTATCGATATGCCTTCTCGCTAACCAATGCTGAGGCCAGTGCCTATGACTTGTTGCAATCTGCTCTGGAGAAATATTTAAGATTGAGTGTGGCAAACCAGTCTGGCGATGATCGGTTGCGTTATGTACGCACCATGATACGCAATCGGTTTATCGACCAATACCGGAAGGAACAACGGCACCCGCATCAGGAGTTTGAGTCTGTTGAAGCCCTGATCAGTATTGATATGCCAAGTCCTGAAGATGTACTGATCGAATCAGAGCAGATCGTAGATATACTCGCCGGCCTTAATGCCTCAGAGCGTGAATTGCTGCACCTCTGGGCATTGGAGGAATACACGGCAAAGGAAATTGCCGAACAACTGGACTGCCCACGAGGCACGGTTTTGTCCTGGATTCATCGCTTAAGGCGAAAGATCCGGAATATGTCGATGGTGAAGGCTAGTGGGGAGGATTACTGATATGAAGACACCATTGAATGAAGCGCTGCGCGCACATGTGGACTCTCAGCAACTGAGTAAAATTCAGCTGCAGGAACTGCTTGATTTGCAACAACGGCATCATCCTGCTGATCGCCGTATGATGCATCGTGGATGGTTTGTTGCGGTCGCTTCATCACTATTGATTGCCTTGGTGGTAGGGCTGATGCAAGTGAGCCCGGTGGGTTTCCAGCGGGACCTGGTTGCAGAGATTGCGGCAGAGGTTGTAGACAACCACTTGCACATGAAGCCACTGGAAATTGAAGGGAATGAACTGGCCGGCATACGAGCTTACTTTGACCGTCTCGATTTTCAGCCCATAGAAAGTCGCTACCTGGCTGATGTTGGCCTGGACCTGCTGGGTGGGCGCTATTGCTCTTTGCAAAGTGTTACTGCGGCACAGTTAAGGTTTAAGAGCCTGGGCTCAGATAAACTGCATACTTTATATCAGGTTGGATACGATCCAGCCGTATTCAAAACCCTGCCCAATCTGGATGAAGGTGATCAACCCATTTCGGTATATAACAAGGGTGTGAAGGTTACGATCTGGGTGGAAAAAGGAGTTCTGCTGGCTTTGACTGAGGCGCCTGCAAAGGTAAATTAATCCAGGGATTCGATCAGTTTGCACACCGTATCAACGATCTGGTCAGCCTGGGCCTGGTCGATGATCAGTGGCGGCAGCAAGCGGACCACGCTGTTTCGTGTGACATTCAGCAGCAGGCCCTGATCCAGTGCAGCAGTTTTTAACTGATTGACGTCCTGGTTCAGTTCAATACCGATCATCAGTCCCGCGGCCGCGGATATCTTGCACGTTCGGATTGTCCTGTAAACGCGACCTGAACGCAGCGAACATTCTCTCGCCAGTCTGTTCTACACGCGCGTTCAGGTCTTCCGATTGCATGATATCCAGCACCGTGCAGGCGGTGCGCGACGCCAGTGGGTTGCCGCCGAATGTGGAGCCATGGCGACCGGGGCTGAAGGCATCGGCCGCCGCGCCGCGCGCCACGCAGGCGCCAATTGGAAAACCGTTTGCCAGCGCCTTGGCGGTGGTGAGAATGTCGGGCCGCACAGCTTCGTGCTGATGGGCGTACCATTTGCCGGTACGGCATAGTCCGGACTGGATTTCATCGAATATCAACAACCAGCCTTTTTCATCACAAATGGCGCGCAAAGTCTCGAGGTAGCCGGATTCCGGTACCTGGATACCGGCCTCGCCCTGGATCGGTTCCACCAGCACGGCCACGACTTCATTATTGTGGCTGGCGATTTTTGCCACCGCGTCGGAGTCAGCGAACGGTACGCGCAGGAATCCGCTGACCAATGGTTCAAACCCGGCCTGCACCTTGCGGCTTCCGGTCGCCGAAAGTGCGGCCAGCGAACGGCCGTGGAAGCTGTTTTCCATCACGATTACACCCGGGTTAGTGAATCCGTGCTGGTGGCCGATGATCCGGGTGATCTTCAGGGCGCATTCAATGGCTTCGGTGCCGGAGTTGGCGACGAATACACGGTCCATGCCGGTAATTTCCACCAGGGCGCCGGCCAGCTTCTCCTGCCAGGGGATACGAGCCAGGTTTGCGGTATGGATCAGCCTGCCGGCCTGATCGCTAATCACTTTGGTCACTTCCGGGTGGGCATGGCCCAGCGCGCAAACACCCAGCCCGCTGATTGCATCCAGGTACCGTTTTCCGTTCTCGTCCCACAACCAGGCGCCTTCGCCGCGCTCAAAAGCCACCGGAAGGGTTGCGTAAGTGTTCATCAGGTGGTTGCTCATAATTATGGTCCGCCTTCATGCAGCAGGTGGGTTAGAACCCGGTAAGAATCTTCCACCGGTTCACGATTGCGCAAAACAGGGCCGCTGTTTTCTCTGTGTCGTAGATGGCTGAATGCGCCTCGGATTCGTTCCAGTCGATGCCTGCAGATTGCACCGCGCGTGAGAGCACGGTCTGCCCGAAAGCAAGGCCGGCCAGAGTGGCCGTATCAAACGAACTGAACGGATGGAACGGGCTGCGTTTGAATTCAGTCCGTTTCTGTGCGGCGTTCAGAAAAGACAAATCGAAAAAAGAATTGTGTCCCACCAGGATGGCCCGCTGGCAGCCGGTTGCCCGGACTTCCTTGCGCACTGGTTGCGAGATTTGACGCAAGGCTTCTTTTTCCGGCAGTGCCATTCGCAGCGGGCTGTCCAGCTGAATACCGGTGATCTCCAGCGACTTGGGGTCGATGTTGGCCCCTGCAAAAGGCTCGACATTCACCGCGATCGTCTCCGCGATGAACAGGCGGCCGAAGTCGTCCATCTTCAGGATGCAGGCGGCGATTTCCAGCAATGCGTCCTTCTGAGAATTGAACCCCCCGGTCTCGACATCTACTACTACAGGAAGAAATCCCCTGAATCGATCGACAATGCGCGGCATAATGGACCCCATTACGTAAGCCGCCGAGCATAAGGGATTGTGTAACAAATTGCCATGATGAAATCTTTGATCATTTTCCGTGGATTGCTGCGGCCAGCGGCTTTCCCCCGCAGCCGGGCGTTGCCGCCCATGGCAGTCTTTTTTCTTGCCGTACTTTTCTTCTTTCCGGCGGGATTGACCGCAGCGGATAACCGGGCAATTTACTGGTCCATCATGGATGGTGACCGGCAGGTGGGTTATCTGCTCGGCACGATTCACAGCGAAGATCCGAGGGTGGTGGATTTCACTGAATCATTCCTGAAACAACTCGGATCAAACCAGGTGTTTGCGATGGAATTGGTGCCGGACCTGCCAACGCTGAAGAAACTGAATGAGTACATGCATTACCAGGATGGCACAAGCCTCGAGAGCCAGGTCGGCCCCGAACGTTTCGTCAGGGTCAGGAGGCTGTTGATGTCCAATTACCAGGTTCCGGCCGATTGGCTGGAATCGATGAAAGTGTGGGCCGTGGTCATGACCCTCAGTGTCCCCCCGCCTGAGACCGGGTTCTTCATGGATTTCTCGCTGTCTCTTCGAGCGTCTGGCAGCGGACTGCGCGTAGTGGGATTGGAGACTCTGGACCAGCAGTTGGCTTTCCTGGAAGACATGCCGGCCGTGCAGCAGTTGGAATTACTGGACCAGGTCCTGGTGGACTACGACCGGGTGCGTGAATTGCATGATCAATTAGTGGACAGTTACCTGGCGGGCGACCTGCAGGCTCTGAAAAAGGATGCGGAAGAGCAGATGGATCAATTGACGGACGAAGCAAAAGATTATTTTATCGAGCAGGGCGTCGATGCCAGGAATCAACGCATGCTGGAGTCATTACTTCCCTTGCTCGCGGAATCCACGGTATTCGTGGCCATCGGCGCCTTGCATTTGCCTGGTGACCAGGGGCTGGTTTCACTGTTGCGGGAGAACGGCTACATTCTGAAGCCGGAGCCGCTCCCGCTAACCAGACCTTAGCGTCTCAGAGCAGGTGTTAAACCGGTCAGGATAGCCAGGACGAAAAAGCTGATGCCCCAGACGGGTTCAAGAAAAATGGTGGTCGCACCCAGCACTGTGAACATCAGAGCCGCGGCGATGCCGTCTCCTATCCGGTCCACTGTGTTGGCGTCACGGCCGGTCAGTTTCAACAGCAGGTAGTCCAGGCTGATTTTCCCGCCGCCATGAAATACCAGTGGCAGCAGGATCACGATGAAGAGCAGGGGAAGCTTGAAATTACCCGCCCCCTTGCTCGTAATCACGTAGCCTTCCCACAGCTGTTGGTATGAACTCCAGTCTGCGGGCCAGTGCACCGCCGCGGTCGCGACAGCCATAATGATGATCAGGGAAATCGCGGAAAACCGGGTGAACAGACCCAGCAGGATCATCACTGAGAAGATAAGCTCACCCCAGGTAGCAGCCATCCAGTTTAAATCCTGGCTGATGGAATCGAACGGCCAGGGAAAACCTTTTTGCCAGTCAGCCCAGGGAATGTCGGCAAACCAGTTTTGGCCATGCAGCTTTTCGATGCCCGATTCCCAGAATTCCCAGAACATGATCAGGCGCAGGACCAGTGGCCACACGTATTCTCCACCGGCGCGCAGCCGGGCTGTGAGGTTATCGTAGAGGTCGGACATCTGTTTTCTCCAGGGGCTGGTTTTTATAGGTGACCGATTTTTGTAAGTAACCGGCTGCCGTGACGGTCAGGCTGGCCGGGTACCGAGTATGACGTCTTTACTTCTTAAGTCCTGCAGCAGCTTTTCACCATTATCGATAACCACGGATGGTTGCGGGTGATTGATGCTGTTTGCGATTTCGGTCAGCAATTCAAGACCGGTGAGGCCGCGATTTTCTTGCAGGAGATTCAACAGCAAACGTGAAACATCGTTTAATTGCATGAATTTCACTTTGTCGTTACGGTCCCGGTAAACAAGGATATGCGTCGCCTGTTCAGGCGGGGTTTCAGGCTCGAAACCGGGCCTTATCTGGTGGACCGGGAAACGGTAACTCAATGGCCAGGCCAGTGGGGAAAGCACCGGAATTTCCTTCATCAGGTCACCGGTGCGGTTTGCCACGGTGTCTTCCAGCTCATTTTCATCCATCGAAAGGGCCAGTTCCACCCATTCATAGTGCGCCAGCTCCAGCAGAAACGCGGGGTCGCCGGGCCGGTCTTTGCGCTGGTCCTGGAGATAGCGCAGGAATTCCTTCGGCAACTCCGGGAACAGCGGTGTATGGCAGCGGTGTTCGGCATAAAAATCCCTGGCCAGCTGCCGCCAGGCCTCGTCGTCGTAGAGCTGGCGTAACACAGGAAAATTGCTGGCGAGAAATTTATTGATGTTATTGAAAAAAAGCTGGCGATAAATTTCCATTCGCCGATCTTCGACATCTGCGGGAGCCGCATGATTGTCCGGGTCCCGGATGTGGGCCGCAAACCTGGTCTGTAGCGACCGCAGATTTTCAGGCTTGTTTTCGGCTTTGTGATGCGTCGACATGGTTTTGCCATTTTTGCTGAATTTCGGCGATCTGCCGGACTTCGGCCATCAGTTCATTGACCGGCGGAATATTGAAGTCTCTTTCCAGCAGGGTGGGGAATACGCCAAAGGTCTCGTACGCTTTGTCCAGCAGGTCCCACACGCTGGGAATAACCTCTGCGCCGTGGGTGTCCACGACCAGGTCTTCCGCCTCTTTATAGTGGCCGGCAATATGGCCATAAGCGATCAAGTGCCCCGGCAGGCCCTGCAGGAATTCGATTGCATCGTAGCGATGGTTGATGCTGTTGACGTAGATGTTGTTGACATCGAGTAACAGGTCGCAGTCCGCCTCGTTCAGCACCGCGTTGATGAATTCGATTTCACTTAGCTCCGAACCCGGTGCAGCGTAATAGGATACGTTTTCCACTGCGATACGCCGCTCGAGAATGTCCTGGGTACGACGGATACGCTCCGCTACGTACTTTACGGCCTCGCTGGTAAAGGGGATCGGCATCAGGTCGTAAAGGTGTCCGTCATCGGTGCAGTAGCTCAGGTGCTCGCTGTAGTAGCGAATCCGGTGCTTGTCGAGGAACTGACGCACACGGTGCAGGAATGTTTCATCCAGCGATGAAGGACCGCCTATGGACAAGGACAGGCCGTGGCACACGAAAGGCAGGCGATCGGTGAATTCGCGGAAAGACCGGCCCAGGCGGCCGCCGACGTTGATCCAGTTCTCCGGCGCGACTTCCATGAAATCCACTTCTTCCAGGTCATGAGTGCGAAGCGGGCCCAGCAGGGCCCGCCTCAAACCAAGTCCGGCTCCCTTAACGGGATATTTGCCGGTATTCACGGGTTCATACCTGAATGGTAGTTACCTGGCATTGGTTTATCAGGTTGCAGCATTGCTGAAATTACCTGCTTAACCTTTGTCGCCACCACAAGAACCTTCTTCGCCCTTATCGCCGCCACAAGAGCCTTCTTCGCCCTTATCGCCGCCACAAGAACCTTCTTCGCCCTTATCGCCGCCGCATTTGCCTTCGCCGCATTTGCCTTCTTCACCCTTTCCTTTTTCACCCTTGTCGCCGCCACAAGAGCCTTCTTCGCCCTTGTCGCCGCCGCATTTGCCTTCGCCGCACTTGCCTTCTTTACCCTTGTCGCCGCCGGCCATCAGATAACCGTTGTCGAGATCGGTACTTGCAAAAGGATTGTCGTCAGCTACTACGGTGCTGGAGACAGCAAGCGATGAAACGAATGCCACGCCTACGACAGCAGCTACGGGTTTAACGATCATTAATTTGTTAGCCATTTTTGGAACCTCCAAGTTCATATTTCCGGGCCAAGACGCCCTCAGTTTATAAATTTTGCACAATGTGCACGTTAACTCTGTTTAGTTTAGTGACTGGCCTTTTTGCTCGGCTTCAAAAGCACAGTCCTTTGTCGAGTCGCGCCACAGCCTATCAGAATGGGTGGTATTTTCAAAAGCCAGCGCGATTTCAGGGTAATAGACCGACACCCGGTCCAGATTATTACACCAGGACAAAATTAATCTCGGAAACTACGGTAACCAGAGAGTTATTTACGTTGGTTGGAGTTTTTTCAAGCTGCTGATGTTTTGTCTCTGAAGCTGCAAAGATCCCGCACAATGCATTCGGGACAGTTGGGTTTGCGGGCTTTGCAGGTGTACCGCCCGTGGAGTATCAGCCAGTGGTGGGCGTCATGCAGGTACTCTTCCGGTACGGCCTTGAGGAGTTTCAGTTCCACCTGGAGTGGGGTTTTTCCCTTAGCCAGTCCGGTCCGGTTGGCAACCCTGAAGATGTGGGTGTCCACTGCGATCGTCGGTTCGCCAAAGGCCGTATTGAGGACAACATTGGCTGTTTTTCTTCCGACACCCGGCAAGGTCTCCAGTGACTTCCGGTCGCCCGGAACTTCTCCGCCATATTTATCCAGCAGGATTTGGCAGGTTTTGATGATGTTGGCCGCTTTCGAATTGTAGAGGCCGATGGTGCGGATGTAATGCTTCAACCCGTCCTCGCCCAGATCCAGAACGCTACGCGGAGTATTGGCCAGAGGAAAAAGTTTTTTGGTGGCCTTGTTCACACTGACATCGGTGGCCTGTGCGGAGAGAATGACGGCTGTCAGGAGTTCGAACGTGGTGTTGTATTCAAGCTCGGTTTCCGGCCTGGGTATTATCGACTTCAGGCGCTGGAAAAATTCTTTCCTGTCTGCTGGTTTCATTCAGGGATGCCTGCTGGATTTATCATGGTTTGTCCACCGGAGATTCGCTGCGCTGCGCGGCGGGCATCTATCCAGTTCTTTCCAGCGATCAATAAGCCAAGGCTGATAAATGCTCCCGGTGGAAGTATCGCCAGAAGGAAACCGGGATGATCGGGGATGATGGTTAACTTCAGCGATGCACCCAGGTCGCCGAACATCAGCCCGGCCTGGCTCATCAGTGTTCCGCGCCCGATGACCTCCCTGAGTGCGCCCAGGGCGACCAGGGCCAGGCAGAACCCAAGGCCGGTAGCGAGTCCGTCCGCCATGGAGGGCAGGGGAGCGTTGCGTGAGGCGAAGGCTTCGGCTCTGCCGATAATGGCGCAATTGGTCACGATCAGCGGGAATAAAAATTCCGAGCACACGGTAGAGGTCGTACAGCCAGGCCTGCATCAGAAGCTGGATCACAGTGACCACCGAAGCAATAATCAGGACGTAGGCAGGAATCCGGATTTCCGGTCGCAAAAGACCACGGGCCAGCGAGACCGCCAGGTTGGAAAAAATCAGGGTCAGGATTGTGGCCAGCCCCAGTCCGAGGCCGTTGACGACCGTGTTGGTGACTGCCAGCAACGGGCACAGGCCCAGCAACACGACGAGACCGGTATTCTGGCGCCAGATGCCATCTGCAAAAATCTGCCGGTAGTTAGTCCGCATATTGCATCAGCTTCCTTTTTTCTTCCCGGGATCAGATTCCGCGGGTGACTCGAACAGGAATGATTTGTGGTCTGCATAAAACTCGAGAGCCAGCCGTACGGCTTCGACCACGGCACGGGGCGTGATGGTCGCACCGGTAAACTGGTCAAATTCACCACCGTCGCGCTTGACCGCCCATCCGTCCGGCGGTGGGTCGCCCAGGGCCCGGCCGAAAAACCCGAGGATCCAGTCGCCTCTTTCGACTTCTATGGCGTCGCCCAACCCGGGAGTCTCCTTGTGGGACGTTACGCGCACACCACACAGCGTACCGTTTTTGTTGATTCCGACCAGGAGGTTGATTTTTCCGTTATAACCGTTTACCGCCGCAAATTTCAATACCACCGCTACTGCTTCACCATCCAGCCGGGCACGGTAGGTGACGACCGTCTGCCCCCTTGGGGAAAATAAAGATCATCCTGGAAGGAAAACAGGTCCTGCTGAAGCTCATTGTTATACAGGTCAGGACTGATGAGCTGTCCCAGTTGGTCGAGAATGGCCCTTCTTTTCCTGCTCGGCGATTCGCGCTTCCGTCAGCCTGTTGACACCTGCCAGCAAGGTAGTTCCGATGACAGCCACCAGCGCCAGCGATGCTGCACTGCGGAATATGTTGTTACTGGCAGAATGCATCGGTTTTTAATCTCTAATGTCCGAATATTCGTGGGCGTGTATAGCGGTCGATCAACGGTGCAGCCATGTTCATCAGCAGAACGGCGAAAGCGACGCCATCGGGATAGCCGCCCCAGCGCCGGATACTCAGCGTAATAATCCCAACGCCCACGCCAAAAATCAACCGCCCGCGGGTGCTGGTGCAGCCGGTAACCGGATCAGTGGCTATGAAAAAAGCACCCAGCACCAGGGCGCCTGAGAACAGGTGTTGCAACGGGACAGGATTACTCCCCGGGTCAACCAGGTAAGCGACCAGTCCCAGGGCCACTACGCTGCCGATCGTCATCACCGGCACATGCCAACTGATGATTCTGCGCCACAGCAACCAGAAACCGCCAAGTGCATACATGTTTGCGATCCATTCCCAACCCAGACCACCAAAGTCCCCGAAAACAGGTGATTGCCTGGCTTCGGACACCATGTGGCCGGATGCGAGACTGGTACGGATTGCATCCAGCGGTGTGGCCTCGGAAACCGCATCCCATGTCAGGCCAGGCGGCAGCTTGCCCGTAAAAACCGTGCTGAACACGTCTCCGATGGCCAGGCTATGGGAGGCTATCGACGTTGGTGGCAACCACAGCGCCATGACCTGTGGAAAACTGATCAGGACGACCACGTAGCCAACCATGGCCGGATTGAACATGTTTTGCCCCAGGCCTCCATACAGGTGCTTGGCGACAACGATGGCGAACAGCATGCCAACCAGGGCGACCCACCACGGGCGCCAGCGGCGGCAGGCACAAGGCAAACAGCACGGCGGTAACGACAGCGCTCCAGTCGCCGAGAAACGGCTTCAGGGGTTGCTTCCTCGCTTTCAGCGTCAAGGTTTCGAAAAGCAGGGCAAAAATGACCGCCAGCAGGATTTGAATCAGGATGCCGGGGACCGAAGAACCAGATGTAGGCAATGATTCCCGGCAGCAATGCGTAGAGTACCTGCCGCATCACGCCCCCTACTGTCGATTGCGGTGGGAAATACGGTGCGACGCCCGTGTCGAATTTTCGGCTCATTCGTTCCGGTCCTGCCGGGCGCGGGCACGGCTGATGGCTTCGGCGAGTTTTTTCTGCTTTTCCGCGTTATCCTTGATGGCGCGTTTTTTCTCGTCCATTCGCTGGCGGCGTTCCTGCTTGATACGCAATAAACGGGCATCCCGCGCTTCATACCGGTGTTTTGCCGTTTCCGCCTGTTTTCGTTCGATCGCGAGCGAACGCAGTTCAGATTTTCCAAAGCGGAACCACGAGGTCAGCGGGGATGTGGCTGGGGACAAACCAGGTCACAGCAACCGCACTCGATGCAATCCGTTAGCCCGCAGTCTGCAGCATCGTCCCATAGTTGGTTGCGAATCAGCCAGTCCAATTGTTGAGGAAGCAGTACAGCGGGACAGACTCGCGCACATTCGCCGCAGCGGATGCAGGGCATTTCGTCCTGGGACTGCCGGATATCGAGCTCAGTAAGCGCCAGGATGCAGTTGGCTGCCTTGATCACCGGGTTGGCGTCCGAGTTCAGCGCATATCCCATCATGGGCCCGCCCAGCACCAGCCTGGCCACGTCGTTCGTGTAACCGCCGCACTGATCGACAAGGTCCGATATGGGGGTGCCGATACGCGCCACCAGGTTGCGGGGTTTCCGGATACCGTTGCCCTGTGACGGTTACAATCCTCTCGACCAGGGGCTTTCCCTCAACCACGGCCTGTGCGATGGCGGAAGCAGTTGCAACGTTCTGGCACAGCAAGCCGAGGTCGGCGGGCCTGCCTCCGGCCGGCACTTCAAGACCGGTAAGAACCTGGATCAGCTGTTTTTCCCCACCCTCGGGGTAAATGGTGGTGACCTTGACGATCTTGATGCTGTCATCGCCAACGTTTTCGACAGCCTGTTTCAGGGCATGATTTACGGCGCCCATCTGGTCTTCGATGGCGATCACCGTCCTGGTGGCCCCGACTGCCCGCTGCAGGATCCTGGCGCCCAATACGATTGAGTCCGGCTGTTCGCGCATCAGCATTTCATCGCAGCTGATATAGGGTTCACACTCTGATCCGTTCAGGATCAGGGTATGGATACCCCGGCTGCTCGCATCATCTGCCTTGTACGCGGTAGGGAAAACGGCGCCGCCCAGGCCGACGATGCCCGAATCCCTGATTTTCTGTCGCAGCAGGGCCGGGTCAGCTTCGATCCAGCCGGTGAGTGGTTCGAGTTCTTTCCACTGGTCAAGCCCGTCGGGCTCGATCACGACACACCAGCCGTCGCTGCCGGAAGGGTGACTGATGGGCCGCCTGACCAGGGCTTTTACGACCCCCGAGCTTGGCGCATGCACACAACCGCTGCCCAGGTGTCCAAAGCAACCGATCGCATCACCCTTGAGGACTTTCTGTCCTGTTGCCACCGTGATCTCTGCCTCCTTGCCATACTGCTGCAACAGGGGAACATAGAAGAGCGGAGGCAGGGGCGCGTTCTCCAGCGGGGTTTCACAGGAAATTTTCTTATTGTGGCGTAAGCGAAGCCCACCATGAAAATGGTGTAACTGCTCTCCGGCGGTACGCGCCTGTTCTGCGTGGTCAATGTGCATCAGTGATGACCCGCAGACAGTATTTCATCGGGAATCAAAGCCGTCCCGGACACTACGGGCCGGGGTTTCGGCCATTTCCAATCGCTTACATCCGGATACCTGATCATCATATCAATGCAATCGACAGGGCAGGGGGGAAGGCACAGGTCGCAGCCTGTGCATTCGGATTCAATGACCGTATGCATCTGTTTCGATGCGCCGAGGATTGCATCTACCGGACAGGCCTGGATACACAGAGTGCAGCCAATGCAAGCCAATTCATCGATAACGGCCACTGCTTTTGGTTTTTCTTCGCCGTTTTCGGGATTGAGCGGCATGGATTCCATGCCAAGCAGAGCCGCCAGTGCCTTGATGCCGGCTTCCCCGCCTGGCGGACACTGGTTGATACCGGCTTCCCTGCTGGCGATGGCTTCGGCATAGGGTCTGCAGCCCGGGTAATTACACTGGCCGCACTGGGTTTGGGGCAGGATGGCTTCGATCTGGTCTATTACCGGATCGGTTTCGACGTGAAATCTTCGTGCCGCCCAGCCGAGCCCCAGACCGAACAGGCCGCCTAGAAATGTGATTGCGAGGACAGCGTACAACATGCGGGCTAAAGTTTCGCCAGGCCGGTGAAACCCATAAACGCCAGCGCCATCAGGCCCGCCGTGATCAGTCCGATGGGGGCGCCTTTGAAATGAACAGGAACGTCAGCGAAAGCAATCCGTTCGCGCATCGCGGCAAACATCACCAGGACCAGCCCGAAGCCGGTTGCAGCGCCGAAACCGTACAGTGCAGACTGTAACAGGTTATGTTGCTCCTGCACGTTCAGGAGCGCGACGCCCAGTACCGCGCAATTGGTTGTAATCAACGGTAGAAAAATACCCAGGACCCGGTAGAGCAGAGGGCTTGTTTTGCGGATAATCAATTCAGTCAATTGCACGACCACGGCAATGACGAGAATGAAGCTGAGGGTTGACAGGTATTCCAGTTCCAGTGGTTGCAGCAGGTAACGGTTGAGCAGGTAACTGGAGACCGAGGAAATCGTCAACACGAACAGGGTGGCCACGGACATGCCGATGGCGCCTTCCAGCTTGTTCGAAACACCCATGAAAGGGCACAAGCCGAGGAAGCGGACCAGGACAAAATTATTCGCCAGCACCGTGCTGACCAGTATCAGCAGGTATTCGGACATTTTCAGGTCACTCTCATTCCTGGCCTGGCGCCTTCATCCGGCTCCAGGATGAACAGCTCTTTTCCACCCGGGACCGGCGGCAAGCACCATGCCCTCGGGATGTGCCGAAGCGCATCTTGCGTGCCTTCAGGTTCGCCACCATGACGGTGTGGCGGCCCACCAGCGTGGCCGGGTCATAAGCGGACTTGATACCGGCGAACACCGTGCGGGATTCCCCGCCGATATCCAGGGTCAGTTTAAGCAGCTTGTCGGCTTCCGGTACGGCTTCGGCTGCCGTTATCAGGGCAATTCTGAGGTCTACTTTCAGGAAGTCATCAATGGTGATTTCATCGGCCAGATCTTCAATCCCGTCTGCATCTTCGCTCGCTGTGCCGGCCTCTGCTGGTTTCAGGGATTCCCTGGAGTCATCGACCATGGCCTGGATCTTGAGCGGGTCAATACGCGTCACCAGAGGGCTGAAAGGTATTGATCGGGGACATCCAGCATCGGCTGGTCAATCGCTTGCCAGTCGTCAACGTCCCTGGCCCAGGAAAGCAGCAGCCTTCAGCGCGGTAAACGGCAGGACCGGGGCCAGATAAGTGATCAAAACCCGGAACAGGTTAATGCCTTGTGTACAGACACCATGGACATGTTCCTGCTTGTCTTCATGCTTGATCTGCTGCCAGGGTTTTTCATCATCGATGTATCGATTGGCTACGTCCGCCAGCGACATGATCCGGCGGATGGCGGACTGGTAGTTGCGCCCCTCAAAGTCCGCAGCGATGGTTTCTCTTGCCCTGGATGAACGAGTCGTAGAGTTCCGGCGCCGGCAGGTTTTTGGACAGCCTGCCGTCGAACTTGCGCTGGATAAATCCCTGCACAGCGGCTCGCGATGTTGACCACTTTGCCGACCACATCGGAATTGACGCGCTGGACAAAATCCTCGAGATTCAAATCTATGTCTGCGGTGCCCGGGCCCAGCCTGGCGGCAAAGTAATAGCGCAGGTAGTCCGGGTTCAGGTGGTCAAGGTAGGTGCGGGCTTTGATAAATGTACCCCCGCGACTTGGACATCTTGGCGCCGTCCACCATCAGGAAACCATGTGCATAGACCGCCGTGGGCGTTCTCAAACCGGCGCCCCATCAGCATTGCCGGCCAGAACAGGGTGTGGAAATAGACAATGTCCTTGCCGATGAAGTGGTAAACCTCGGCCTCTGAATCCACGCCCCACCACTCATCGAAGTCCAGGCCTTTGCGTTCGCACAGTTCACGGAAACTGGAGATGTATCCGATCGGGGCATCCACCCAGACATAAAAATACTTGTCTTCGGTGCCGGGAATCTGGAAGCCGAAATAGGGTGCATCTCTGGAAATATCCCAGTCCCGCAGGCCATCGATAAACCACTCCTGCAACTTGTTGGCTACCTCGCTCTGAAGCGCTCCGGAAGACACCCATTCTTTCAATGGCTGCTCGAATTCGGATAGCCGGACAAAGTAATGTTCCGATTCCCGGAATACCGGTTTACTGCCGGAGACCGCTGAGCGCGGATTAAGCAGGTCGGTTGGCGCATAGGTACTGCCGCAGGATTCGCAAATGTCGCCATACTGGTCTTCAGCACCGCACTTGGGGCACGTGCCCCGGATGAAACGGTCCGGCAGAAACATCCCTTCTTCTTCATCGTATAGCTGCTTGATGTTGCGGCGCTCGATGTAACCACCCTCGTCGAGTTTTTTGTAAATGTACTCGACCTGTTCCCGGTTGAATTCGCTGTGGGTGGACGAGTAGTTGTCGAAACTGATGCCGAAATCCCGGAAATCGGTTTTGTGTTCCTCGTTCATCCGGTCAATGAGTTCTTCCGGTGTCGTGCCTTCGGCCCGGGCCGAAAGCATGACCGGTGTGCCGTGGGCGTCGTCCGCCCAGGCGAAGTAACATTCGTGGCCCTGTGAGCGTTGAAAACGCACCCAGATGTCGGTCTGGATATATTCCAGCATATGCCCGAGGTGGATCGCGCCGTTGGCGTATGGCAGTGCGCTGGTCACGAGGATTTGTTTCTTTTTTTCTGTCATGTTTGGTAATGCTGCTAGTAGCGCCAGGTTTCAGGGTTCACCGCAGTTTAGCGGCGGAATGGGGAATTATGTCACGACCGGTGCCTGATAAGAACCATCCAGGGGCCTGTTAGCATTTGCCGGGTCGCTGCGCGGCAGGTTTAAAGATGTTCCCGCATCCGGCTTAAACCGATACAATGGTCGGCTTTCCCATGAACAAGAGTGCGGATGGTCTGAATCGAATGCCAACTTTGAATGAAGAATACCTGAGAAACCTGCTTTCCCTTTGTTAATGACCCCCACGCCGGTACCGACATTGTCAGCCTTGGATGGCTGCGTGGGGTGGGTATCGATGGGGCCCGGGTATCGGTTGATTTACGCGCCGGCTATCCCATTGACGGCATACGGGAATCGCTGGTTCGCTCGATTGGTGCAGTGCTGGAAGCCGATGCCATTATCGAAAGCGCTTCGGTCAACCTGGACTGGCGGGTCGTGCCACACAGCGTGCAGGGTGAACTGAAAGCCGCAGGACCAGATAAAGAACATCATCGCCGTGGCTTCGGGTAAAGGTGGCGTCGGCAAGTCTGCCACTGCGGTCAACCTTGCCCTGGCGTTGCGCGCCGACGGAGCGCGCGTTGGTATCCTGGATGCGGATATCTATGGCCCCAGCATGCCACGCATGCTGGGTATTTCAGGGACATCCCGAAACGGACGGGAACAGGATTATTCCCCAGCTTGGCCATGGACTGCAGGTGATGTCCATCGGTTTTCTGGTCGAGGAGGATACGCCCATGATCTGGCGTGGGCCCATGGTGACGTCCGCGCTGCAGCAATTACTGACTGAAACCAACTGGAACGGACTGGATTACCTGGTGATTGATTTACCGCCCGGGTACCGGAGATATCCAGTTGACCCTGGCGCAAAAAGTACCGGTCAGCGGAACGGTCATTGTAACGACGCCTCAGGACATCGCCTTGCTCGATGCGCGCAAGGCGGTGCAGATGTTTCGCAAAGTCGACATGACCGTACTGGGCGTTGTGGAAAACATGAGTACGCACATCTGCAGCAACTGTGGCCACGAGGAAACCATATTCGGCTCCGGAGGCGGTCAGCGCATGTCCGATGAATACGATGTACCCCTGTTGGGGAGCCTGCCTCTGGCCATGCAAATCAGGGCGGACCTGGACGAGGGGAATGCCGACGGTCGTCTCAGATCCGGATTCCGAACTGACAGCCCGTTACCGGGCAATTGGCCCGCAATACAGCGGCACAGCTTTCGAAAAGACCCCGCAACCTGAATCTGAATCTCCCCAAGATAAATGTCCTGAACACATGATCAGGAGTTTAAATCATGAGTAGATCAGGGCCACCAGAGACAGGAACACCAGTTTGAGCATCAAGCCAGATCACTGGATTCGCCGGATGGCCGAGGCAGGGATGATCGACCCCTTTGAACCGGGCCAGGTCCGGCGTTCCAACCAGGGTGAGCAGTGTATTTCCTACGGCACGTCGAGCTACGGCTACGATGTGCGTTGTGCGCCGGAATTCAAGATATTCACCAACATTAATTCCGCGATCGTTGATCCCAAGCACTTTGACGAAAACAGTTTCGTGGACTTCAGCGGTGATGTCTGCATTATTCCGCCCAATTCATTTGCGCTTGCGCGTACGGTGGAATACTTTCGCATCCCCAGGGACGTCCTGACCATTTGCCTGGGAAAGTCCACTTATGCCCGCTGCGGCATCATCGTCAACGTTACCCCGCTGGAACCGGAATGGGAAGGCCATGTCACCCTGGAATTTTCCAATACAACCCCGCTGCCAGCCAGGATTTACGCGAATGAGGGGGTAGCCCAGTTCCTGTTTTTCGAGTCTGACGAACCCTGTGAACAGTCATACGCCGATCGTGCCGGCAAGTACCAGGGCCAGACCGGCGTCACCCTCCCAAAGGCCTGATCTTTTACTTCAGTTTCAATGGGTGGGCTGCTGGATGAGAGTGGCGTAAGTTTCGAACGTTTCGTTGCGGCGGAGTATCACGAGTTCGACCTGCGAACCGGGTTCACGCTGTGAGATTCTCAGCAGGAACTGGCTGGCGTCGTCTACAAGTTCTCCGTCCAGTTTTACAATGATGTCACCCTGACGGATGCCTGCGTTCCAGGCTGGGTCCGTCCTTGGCTACATCGCGGATACTGATGCCGCGCCGGATTGCACTTCCATCCGGCCGTGATGTCGGGCGCAGGTTTCCGAAGAGGGCGCCCAGCCAACCACGACGAACTGAGCCGTATTCGATGATCTGATTCATTACGTCCAGCGCCTGGGCAATAGGGCGTGGCGAATCCAATATTCTGCGCACCGCTTATTCGCCCCAGGTTACGCGAGTTGATTCCGATCAGATCTCCATTGGCATTGATCAGTGCTCCTCCGCTGTTGCCGGCATTAATGGCTGCATCGGTCTGGATAAAATCCTCGTAGACTACGGAGCGCAGGTTATTCTGCCGGTTGCGCTGACAATACCCATGGTTACGGTGTGGCTAAGACCCAGGGCGTTGCCGATGGCAAGCACCACGTCACCGACATGGATTTCCGGTTGCTCTGCAATCGGGGCCGTGGGTAGCCCTGTCAGGTCGACCTTGAGCACAGCCAGGTCAGTTTCCGGGTCCGAACCGACGATCTTTGCGGGAGCGATGCGACCGTCCCAAAAGCTTATGCGGATTTTATTTACCTGGTTGACTACATGTTGATTGGTCAGGATGTAACCATCCTCGCTGAGCACAACACCTGAACCCATGTCCGTGCGCATGCGGTACAGTAAGTGAGGACCTTTGCGCGCCGCCGGGTCGGGGTTTATCGATGGCGGTTGCAGTGATTGTGTGTAAATACTCACAACCGCGGGGGCCGCGCGGTTGACTGCCTCTGCATATGAGAAAGGCGCCACCGGGGTCGTTACCGGCGCCACGGGCTGTTTGAGCCGGTTTGCCAGTGATGGCCAAAGGTAAATAACCACAAAAGCAATGGCAAGGCCTGCCATTATGGCGCGCACCAGGAATCCGATTAACTTCAGACTTTTTTTCATCGAATGAAAGAGATTCGCTACTTTTACCGTTTTTTATGACAACAGATTTCCAACTTTGTCCATTCTATCGGTAAATGCATTGTTTAACATGGCGTAAATCGGATAAAATGATCGTTTGATAGCGGGCTGGGGCTGGAATACTACTGGTTTACCCGGAAACGGGTTTTCAGACTATGTGCCTCGATAATTGATAATCCCAAACCAACGGACCCTGCAGGGTTTTCTTCCAGCTGGAGAAATAGATGCCAACTGATGGCGTGAACAAGGGACGGCGCCGGTTTCTCGTCGCCACAACCGCAGTCGTGGGCGGGGTAGGTGTAGGGATTTGCCGCGGTGCCTTTCATTCAATCCTGGCAGCCGAGTGCAAAGGCGCAGTCCATGGGTGCACCGGTGCAGATCGACATATCCAAACTGGAGCCGGATCAGCTACTCAAGGTGCAATGGCGTGGACAGACCATTGGTATTCTGCGCAGAACGCCCGAAAGCCTCAGCCTCCTGCCGGACGTTACCCCCGATCTGCGTGACCCTCAATCGATCGAGTCCGAGCAGCCTTCATTCGCTCAAAATGAGACGCGGGCGTTGAAGGAAGAGTACCTGGTAGTGAATATGCACTGCACCCACCTGGGCTGCGTTCCCCAGTTGATTCCCCAGGTTGGTCCCCAGTCATTCCAGGAAAACTGGAAAGGCGGATTTTTCTGCCCTTGCCACAAATCGAAATTCGACATGGCCGGCCGGGTCTACAAGGGAGTTCCTGCCCCCACCAACCTGAAAATTCCGCCATACAGCTATATCGATAACCGGACCCTGCTTATCGGTGTAAGCCAGGAAGGAGTTGCATAATGGCCAAGCCAGCCAGCACACTCGCCAAGCGAGCTGATGATTTGATGAACTGGATCGACAAGCGCTTGCCGGTCACGGCGTTCTGGAACGCCACCATGACGGGCTACTACGCCCCGAAAAATTTCAATTTCTGGTATTACATGGGCTCACTGGCCCTGCTGGTACTGGTGATGCAGATTCTAACCGGTATTTTCCTGACCATGCATTACAAGCCTTCAGCCGCCGAGGCGTTTGCGTCGGTTGAATACATCATGCGTGACGTCGACTGGGGCTGGCTGATTCGCTATATGCACTCCACCGGCGCTTCGTTCTTCTTTATCCTGATTTATTTACACATGTTCCGCAGCCTGTTGTACGGCTCGCACCGCAAGCCCAGGGAATTGCTGTGGGTTTTCGGCATGTTGATCTACCTGGCCCTGATGGCGGAAGCCTTCATGGGTTACGTGTTGCCCTGGGGCCAGATGTCCTACTGGGGCGCGCAGGTGATCATCAACCTGTTCGGGGCGATTCCGAGCATCGGCGAACCACTGACCGAGTGGATCAGGGGAGATTATTTCATCTCCGACGCAACCCTCAACCGCTTTTTTGCCCTGCATGTGATCGCGATTCCCCTGGCCCTGCTGGCATTGGTGCTGTTGCACCTGGTCGCGTTGCGGGAAAACGGCTCGAACAATCCGGACGGCATCGAGATCAAGGCGAACAAGGATGAGAACGGGCTGCCCAAAGATGGCATTCCCTTCCACCCTTATTACACCGTGAAGGATATTTTCGGGGTGGGCGTGTTTCTCCTCCTTTTCGCTTTCGTGCTGTTTTTCTGGCCGGAAGTAGGCGGGATATTCCTTGAGCGCGATAACTTCATACCGGCGACTCCGCTGGTCACGCCGGAGCATATTGTGCCGGTGTGGTATTTCACGCCGTACTACGCCATTCTCAAGGCGGTGCCGGATAAACTGATGGGCGTGATCCTGATGGGCGCTTCCGTAATGATTCTGTTCTTCCTGCCATGGCTGGACCGCTCACCGGTCAAGTCCATACGCTACAAGGGCACATGGTACAAAGTAATGCTGGCCCTGTTTACCATAGCCTTTATCCGGCTGGGTATGCTCGGCATGGCGGAAGGAACACCGTCCCAGACCATCGAAATGCGCGTGTGGACGTTTGTTTATTTCTCCTTCTTTATTCTGCTGTTTTTCCTGAGTCCAAAAGGAAAAACCAAACCTGTACCGGACCGGGTGACACACTGATGAATAAGAAAACCATCATGATTGTTCTCGGTCTGGTCGCGATGATTTCAAGCCTGAGCCCGGTTTTCGGCTCGAGCGGAGGGAATCTTGAAAACTCTGGAGTGAATTTCCGCGACACGGCGGCTATCCAGAGAGGCGCAAAGTGGTTCGTCAACTATTGCTTCTCCTGTCACAGCGCCAGTTACATGCGCTACAATCGCCTGGCCGAAGACCTGGGCATTGACGAAGACATCGTGTTGCAGAATCTTGCATTTGCCGATGTGAATATTGGGGATACGATGGAAATCGCCATGCGGCCGGGAGACGCCGAGGCCTGGCTGGGTAAAACGCCGCCTGACCTCTCGGTCATATCGAGATCACGGGGAAACGACTGGCTGTTCACGTACATGAAATCTTTCTATCGGGATGAAAGCGGTGGATGGAACAACCTGGTCCTGCCCAACGCTTCCATGCCGCACGTATTATGGCAACTGCAGGGCATCCAGGAACCCGTGTGGTCGAGTCACGGTGAAGTACGGGTGATTGAACACCTTGAGCTGACTTCGCCCGGTTTGCAGTCACCGCAAGAATATGAACAGACGGTGAGGGATCTGGTTACCTTCCTTGATTACCTCGGCGAACCCTCGAAATTGAAAAGAAAGAACATCGGTATCTGGGTTTTGCTGTTCCTGGTGTTGTTCACCCTGGTGGCTTATGCGTTGAAAGTTGAATATTGGCGGGATGTCCATTAGCCCGTTTATCAATATGTGGGCCAGGCAGGTTTAACTGGTCAAGTCGTCAATGACCAAATATTTTTAGGAGATTAGTGTGGCAGTAGCAGTTCGAGGTCGATCGACAATGGCGTTGTATTCATCCGAGACCGGTCTGGATAGCCACCGGGTAAGGTTCGTGGTCGCTGAAAAAGGGATCAATGTTGATATCGTAAATGTCTCTCAGGACGAATCCGCAGCGGCGGCTCTCGCCGAGCTGAATCCTTATAACCGGGCCCCTGCGCTGGTCGACAGGGACCTGGTGCTTTATAACGCGGATGTGATCAACGACTATCTGGATGAACGCTATCCGCATCCACCGCTGATGCCGGTAGACCCCGTTTCCCGGGCGCAGCTCAGGTTGGTGCATCATCGCATTCTCAACGACTGGTTTTCCCTGGCGTATGAAATCGAGGCCAGTACCGGGAAAACAGCTGAGCAGGCGGCCAGGCAACTCAAGGAAAGTCTTATTGCCGCCAACGAGCTGTTCAAGGTACAGGCTTTTTTGCTGAGTGATGAACTGACTCTCGTGGATTGTATGCTGGGGCCGTTGATGTGGCGGCTTTCACTCTATGGTGTGAAACTGGGTAAGCCTGGCGCTGCGATCGAGACCTATGCACAAAGGGTTTTTTCAAGAGCTTCTTTCAAGACCAGCCTGACCATGGCTGAACGTGAATTGGTGCTTGGAATTTCCTGATTTATCACCTTGAAGGAGTATTAATGTCCGGGGAGATGACATCCAACAGACCCTATCTTCTCAGGGCATTGTACGAATGGATCAGTGACAATGCCATGACGCCTCACATCCTGGTTGACGCTGGATTTGACGGGGTTGATGTTCCGGAACAGGCCGTCCAGAAAGGCAAGGTGATACTCAATATCGACAATGCGGCTGTGCATGAACTTGAAATGGGTAACGAGTGGCTCAGCTTCACTGCTCGCTTTTCTGGTAGAAAACATTCTGTTTCCGTTCCGCTTGAGGCCGTGCTGGCTATCTATTCCAAGGAAAATGGCCAGGGCATGATGTTTGCCCATGATGATGAACCCCTGACACCCACCGACCCGGACGCCAGTCCGGAGAAGCCTCCTCGCAGGTCCCATCTCACGATCGTCAAGTAAAATACGGAAATTTTTTGGTCACACCTCTGATCACCATCAGGGTCGACTTCCTATGAATGAATTTCCTGGATCAGTTGGCCATCGCTGGTATTGATGATAACGGTGGGACGGTGTCCCGGTGTGATCAGCACGCTGCCACCCTTGCGAAGAATTCCATCCTTGGCGAAATCAAAACGGTATTTCAGGGCGTAGCCGCGCGAGTGCCCCTTATGTTTCAAACGGATTGAGTCCAGCACTACGGTATCATCCATTAACGCCAGGCCATATTCACGGCAGGTTATTGACGCCGCCCGGCGTGCTTTCTCCTTCCCTTTAAGCAATTGCCACCAAGTGATGGCAGCCAGTCCTGCCAGCGAGAAAATCAGCAGGCCGGTCATGGCTTCGCTCTTTTGTTGTTCTTTTTTCCTGATTTCATTTCCGTCAGCCCACCAAGTCCGTACAATATTAACTTGTATATTTTATCTGCGGTTTATCTTTTCTGGAATCAACATGCATTTTTTGATCAGTAATGACGATGGGATCGAAGCGCGGGGTATTCAAGTCCTGTCACAACGCATGAGTGAACTGGGGAAGGTGACCATCGTAGCCCCGGACCAGGATCGCAGCGGCGCCAGTAATTCACTCACCCTGGACTCACCGGTTCGAATCAGCGAGATTGATGAAAGGATGTTTCGCGTTACCGGGACTCCAACGGATTGTGTTCATATAGCGCTTACAGGCTTGCTCGACGGGGATCCCGACATGGTGGTTTCGGGAATCAACGCCGGTGCCAACCTGGGTGATGATGTGATCTATTCCGGAACAGTGGCAGCGGCCATGGAAGGGCGGTTCCTGGGTTTTCCAGCCATTGCCGTTTCCCTGGTTTTCAACGATAAACCACGTAATTATGAGACAGCGGCGGAAGTCATTGCATTGCTTGTGCAACGTTTACGCCAGGATCCCTTACCCGCTGACACCATCCTGAATATCAATGTCCCCGATTTGCCATGGTCTGAAATTGAAGGATTTGAAGTGACACGCCTGGGTCACAGACATCGGGCTGAGCCGACAATCCGGGAAGTGGACCCCAGGGGAAGGCCCATGTACTGGATTGGCCCGGCAGGCGCGGAACAGGATGCCGGTCCGGGAACGGATTTTGATGCTGTTCGCCGGGGCTACGTATCCGTTACGCCGATCCACGTCGATCTGACCAGGTACCAGGCGCTGGACCAGGTGGCGGGCTGGGTGGCCGAAATCAGTGTTAAAAAAGCGAGTAGCCCGGAGGCGGTAACGTGATCCACAAAAGAAACCTGAAAGACATGCCAAGGGGAATTGGTATGACCTCTCAGGGTACCCGGGATCGCCTGGTCCGGCGGCTTCGCGACAACGGCATCCGGAACGAAAAAGTATTAAAGGCTATTGCAACGACGCCGCGCCACGAATTTGTCGATGAAGCACTTTCCAGCAGGGCCTATGAAGACACCGCCCTGCCCATCGGCCTGAGTCAGACTATTTCCCAGCCCTGGGTTGTAGCCCGTATGACCGAAGCCCTGCTGGAGTGTGGTGTGGTGGACAAGGTGCTGGAAGTGGGAACGGGTTCCGGTTACCAGGCTGCCATTCTGGCCGCGCTGGTTCCGAAGGTCTTTACCGTGGAGCGGATAGAGGAACTCCTCAAACTGGCCCGCCGGCGATTCCACAAGCTGGGCCTGCACAATATTTTTACGCGCTACGCGGATGGACACCTGGGCTGGCCAAGCCAGGCGCCTTTTGACGGCATAGTGGTTACCGCCGCCGCCACGGAGATTCCGCAGGAACTGCTGGAGCAGTTGCGCGTGGGTGGTGTGATGGTGGCGCCCGTGGAGAAATATGGAATGCAAAGGCTGCTCGCCATTCACCGGACAGAGGATGGGTTTGAAGAGAAGGACCTGGGCGGTGTAATTTTTGTCCCGATGTTGAGTGGTCTTTCTTAGGCCCCGGATTCGATGAGGCCAGAAACACTATTCGATGGGCACCTGCTTCAGCGCCTGTATGATCGGGTGCTGGCCTGGGCAGCCCACCCAAAGGCGCCTGCTATCCTGTCTGGTCTGAGTTTTGCCGAATCGAGTTTCTTTCCGATTCCGCCGGATGTCATGCTCGGCCCCATGTGTCTTGCACGGCCTGGAAAGGCATGGAATTTTGCAGCGCTTTGCACGGTCAGTTCCGTCCTGGGCGGCTTGTTGGGCTATGCGATCGGAAGGTGGGCCTTCCAGTGGATTGAGCCCTGGTTGATGTCATCGGCCTATGCTGATCTATTTCTTTCAACGGTGGATGCCTTTGAAACATGGGGCATTGTGTACATTTTGTTGGCCGGTTTCACTCCGATACCCTACAAGGTATTCACAATTGGCGCGGGTGTTATTGGAATGCCGGTGATTCCCTTTCTGCTCGGATCGGCGGCAGGGCGGGGCGCACGCTTTTTCCTGGTCGCCGGACTGATCCGGGCCATGGGAGACAGGGGAGCACAGCGACTCAGGGTGTGGGTGGATGCGGCTGGCTGGATTGTACTGATAGCAGTAGCTATCGTGGGGGTTGCATGGTGGTATTTCGGGGGCAGACATTGAAACGGGCGGGATGGTTACTGTTGTTGGTCTGCTTTCTGTCCGCATGCCGCACAGGCTGGGAACCGGTGGAAGAACGGACCACCGGAGGGACCAGTTACCAGGTGACCAAAGATGGCCATTACCGTGTTCGCAAAGGGGATTCCCTGCACGCCATTGCATTCAATTTTGGCCTGGACTGGCGGGATATAGCCGGCTGGAACCACATTCGCGCACCCTACCTGATCTACCCGGATCAGGAATTGCGAATGACACCGCCCCGGCAATACATATCATCTGTAGAAAAACCAGGGAAGCAGGCAACACCGGCCAAGTCAGGCAGTCAGGCCGAACCTCCTGCTGCCGCAAGCAGTAAAGTCAGCGGACAGCCGTCAACAACCACGACTGCTCTGAAGACACCACAGGCCAGCACAAAAAGCAGTCCTCCCCGATCTTCAACATCAGGGGCAGGCAGTGATCCTTCCAAATGGATGTGGCCCGCCAGCGGCAGAATTATCAGCAATTTCAAGGCTAATGACAGTTCCAGGAAGGGCATCGATATCAGCGGAGAAGAAGGACAGCCTATTATTGCTGCCGCAGCGGGTGATGTTGTTTACAGCGGGAATGGATTGATTGGCTATGGTGAACTCATCATTATCAAACACAGCGACCAGTTTCTCAGTGCCTACGCCCACAATCGCAAACGCCTGGTATCGGAGGGCGAGAAAGTGAAAGCAGGTACGAAAATTGCGGAAATGGGCAGGAATGACAGGAATCAGATCCTGCTGCACTTTGAAATTCGTGTTAATGGAAACCCCCGGGACCCTCTGAGCTACCTGCCACGTCGCTAGGCAGATGGGTTGTCAGAAATACAAATGAGACTTAATTAAAGACATCTTCATAAAAAAATGTTACCTTGACAGTCAGTTACGCAAAATAATTTAATTCCGGGTACGGTTGGTTTCGGGATTATAGACGCGATGAACTACCAGCCAATCCGAGCGCCAAACGCGCGAGGGGGGGGAAATGCAAGATGTCCAGTCCGGACACAGGGAAGTTTCCGTCTCAACTCAAAACCAGGTGAAAGCCTTGGCCGTGAAGGCTGTACCTGCACGGTCAACGTCACCCGGTTCTACCCGAAGCAAAATCCATAGCAGCGACGTCACTCGCATCTATCTGAGCGAAATCGGCCGGGCCGGGCTGCTCACATCTGAAGAGGAAAAATCCCTGACCTGGGCTGCCAGGGGCGGTTGCGTGGCCAGCAGGCAACGTATGATCGAATCCAATCTGCGCCTGGTAGTTAAAATTGCTCGTGCTTACATCAAGCGCGGCCTGCCTCTCCTGGATCTGATCGAAGAGGGAAACCTCGGTCTGATCCGTGCGGTGGAGAAATTTGATCCGGATCGCGGCTGCCGGTTTTCCACTTATGCCACCTGGTGGATCAGGCAATCTGTGGAACGCGCAATCATGAACCAGTGCCGTACTGTCCGCCTGCCAATCCACGTGATTCGGGAACTGACCGTTTATTTACGCACTTCCAGGGAACTGGAACAGAAAAAAAGCCGCCGCCCCACAGCGGAAGAAGTAGCCGCCGCCCTGGAGATTCCAGCGGGCAATGTCAAGAAACTGTTCGGGCTGAATGAGCCAACTTCTTCTGCAGATGAACCGGCCAGCTCCGGATCATCACGGCCCATGCTTGATTCGATCGCAGATGTGCAATGCCGGAATCCGGAAACCGAATACGCTGATGTGGCCGCAGAGCGTTTGCTGGATCACTGGCTGGATCAGTTGTCTCAACAGCAACGTGATGTGGTTGAACACCGTTTCGGCCTGCATGGGCACGGTCGCAGGACCCTGGAGGAAGTGGGGCGATTGCTGGGTGTGACGCGGGAGCGTGTGCGACAGGTTCAGCTTTGCGCCTTGTCCAGGTTGCGTGATATATCCAGGAAAGAGGGGTTTGAAGATCTTCCGCTCATGGACTGAGCAGTACCAGAGCTGCTACCACGTTGCGACCTTCTGATACGAGTATATTGAACGTGTCGCATGCTGCACGGGTGGACATGATTTCCACACCGACAGGATGCTTGTAAAAATGCATTAACATTTCCGGATCGAGAAAAACCTGGCGATCGCCGGTTCCGATCAGCACAATCTCGGGTTCCAGTTCAAGAATCTGCCCGATATGATCAACGGTAATTTCCACCGGGGTCGTGACCGGCCAATCCGTTATGAGACGACTGGCGGAAACGATGATGGATCCGGTGCAGACATGGTCCACCACCCGTATTCCATCAGCTGAAACGGAATGGATGTAATGGTGCACGCCAGGTCTTTGATAGGTCAGATCCATTTCACTTCCATATTTTATATCAACTTGTTTTTCCAGGAAGTGCGATAACTGGCTTTTTCTTGTTACGCCGGAAGAAACAGGCAACCTGGCCTATGACGTGAACTTTCTCGGCAGAACATTGCTCGCTAATCCTGTTAATCCAGGCTGTGCGGGTATCGCGGTCGGCTCGAAGTTTGATTTTGACCAGTTCATGGTGCTGCAGGGCGGATTCGATCTCAATCATTACGTTTTCATTCAGACCCTTGTCTGCAACCATCACCACAGGCTGTAACGGGTGAGTCAAACCGCGTAAATATCGAATTTGTTGGGATGTCAGTGGCATTTTGAGCTTCCTGATGTGGCAAACTGGTCATTACTAAACATTGGATTTTACCACGTAGGAGCTATCCCTGATGATCACCCTGAAGGAGTACAAGCTTGGCGAGAAGTAAAAGCAGCAAGCGCTGGCTCGCAGAACATTTTGACGACCCGTATGTAAAACTGGCGCAGAAAAAGGGATTCCGTTCCAGGTCGGCATTCAAGTTGCTGGAACTGCAGGACAAGTGTCAGTTGATCCGGCCGGGCATGATCGTGGTTGACCTGGGTTCAGCTCCCGGTGGCTGGTGCCAGGTCGCCCGGTCGCTGCTTGGTGACAATGGCAGCGTAATTGCAGTGGACATTCTTCCCATGGAGCCCCTCCACGGGGTTCAGTTTATCCAGGGGGATTTTACTGAGGAAGATCCACTTCATAAGCTGGAAGAAGCACTGCAAGGTAAGCGCGTTGATCTTGTGTTGTCAGACATGGCCCCCAATATCAGTGGAATGGCTGCCACTGACCAGGCGAAGGCCATGTATCTCGCGGAACTGGCCCTGGAGTTTGTGCGGGCGCAGCTGAAACCTGGCGGTGCTTTTTTGGTCAAATTATTCCAGGGCGAGGGATTTGACGGTTTCGTCCGTGAAGTCCGGCCCCTGTTTGGAAAGGTACAGGTACGCAAGCCAAAAGCCTCACGGCCCCGTAGCCGGGAGGTTTATTTACTGGCCCGGGACCGCCATGTCGAGTAAATTGACGGTATGGCGAGTCGCAGGACCGGCATGAAACCGATGGAATAAACGCTTGAGGAAGCTGATTTGAACGACCTTGCAAAGAATTTACTGACCTGGGCGATCATCGCCATCGTTCTGGTCTCGATATTTAACCACTACGCGACCGTCAGTGGTGTGCCCGATGCGCTGACCTATTCGGAATTCCTGAACAATGTCCGCAACGGCCAGGTCGGACAGGTCAATATCCAGAGCAGCGACAGCGGTAATAAAATTTCCGGGCGTGCTGTGGATGGCAGTGATTTCCAGACCTTCGGTCCCCCGGACCCCAAACTGGTCGATGACCTCATAGAGCACAAGGTGGAAATAACCGCGGAGCCTCCGGCCGAGCGGTCTGTTCTGGTCGACTTGATCCTCGGGGTTGCTCCGATTCTCCTGCTGATTGGTGTGTGGGTCTATTTCATGCGTCAGATGCAGGGCGGCGGCGCCGGGCGGGGTGCGATGAGCTTCGGAAAAAGCCGCGCCAAGTTACAGGGTGAGGACCAGATTAAAGTGACTTTCGCCGATGTCGCCGGTATTGAGGAGGCCAAGGACGAGGTCGGTGAACTGGTTGAATTCCTGCGTAATCCTGGAAAATTCCAGAAGCTGGGCGGCCACATTCCGCGTGGCGTCCTGATGCTGGGTTCTCCCGGTACCGGTAAAACCCTGCTGGCCAGGGCCATTGCAGGTGAAGCCAAGGTCCCGTTTTTCTCCATTTCGGGTTCTGATTTTGTCGAAATGTTTGTCGGCGTCGGTGCTTCCCGGGTCCGGGATATGTTCGACCAGGCGAAAAAACATGCTCCCTGTATTATCTTCATCGACGAAATCGATGCGGTAGGCCGGCATCGTGGCGCCGGGCTGGGCGGTGGCCATGATGAACGTGAGCAGACGCTGAACCAACTGCTGGTGGAGATGGACGGATTCGAAGGTGGCGAAGGCGTTATTGTCATCGCGGCGACCAACCGGCCGGATGTGCTGGACCCGGCTTTATTGCGGCCCGGGAAGATTTGACCGGCAAGTGGTGATTCCTCTGCCGGATATTCGCGGTCGCGAGGCGATTCTCAAAGTACATTTGCGCAAAGTACCGCTGGATGATGATGTAAAACCAAGAGTCATTGCCCGTGGGACGCCCGGGTTTTCCGGCGCCGACCTGGCCAACCTGATTAATGAAGCCGCCCTGTTTGCGGCCCGCGACAATGCCAAGGCAGTGGCCATGGAACACATGGAACGGGCCAAGGACAAGATCATGATGGGCACCGAACGCAGGTCCATGGTGATGTCCGAGAAAGAAAAGAAACTCACCGCTTTTCACGAGGCCGGGCATGCCCTGGTCGGCAGGCTGGTGCCGGAACATGACCCGGTCTACAAGGTATCCATCATTCCGCGCGGCCGTGCGCTGGGCATCACGATGTTCCTGCCGGAAGAGGATAAGTACAGCATTTCCGTGTTGCAGCTTGAAAGCCAGTTGGCCAGTCTGTTCGGCGGCCGTGTTGCAGAAGAAATCGTGTTCGGCGCAGAGCATGTGACGACGGGAGCTTCCAACGATATCGAACGGGCCACCAACATAGCGCGCAACATGGTGACGAAATGGGGTTTGACGGAGAAGTTGGGCCCGCTGACGTATTCGGAAGATGAGGGTGAAATTTTCCTTGGAAGGTCCATAACGCAACACAAGCATATGTCGGATGACACGGCGCGGCTGATTGATGAGGAAGTCAGGCGAATCGTGGAAGCCGCCCATCAAAAAGCCCTGGGCCTGGTGAAATCAAATATTGACATCCTGCACCTGATGGCGGACGCGTTGATCCGCTACGAAACCATTGACAGCGGTCAAATCGACCAGATCATGGAAGGCCATGAACCGGATCCACCAGAGGACTGGAGCGAGAGTGACTCCGATGCTTCAGCTCAAGCCGATACCAGTGACACAGACAAACGCCCGCCCATCGGTGGTCCGGCCGAGCAGGTTTAAACACTGCACCAAACACTGAATATCGCCAGCACGTCCCTCACCCTGGACCGGACCCGGGTGATGGGTATTCTCAATGTTACGCCTGATTCTTTTTCCGATGGTGGCTTGTGGATGGACCGGGACCGGGCCCTTCGGCACGCTGTGGAAATGGCTAAGGCCGGTGTCGATATCATCGATATCGGCGGCGAGTCGACCCGGCCGGATTCGCCGGCGGTTGAGGTGCAGCAGGAACTCGATCGTGTTATTCCACTGATTGAATACATCGTTGCCGGGACTGGCCTGCCGGTGTCCATTGATACGAGCAAACCCGAAGTCATGGAAGCGGCCGTTCACGCCGGGGCCGGAATGATCAACGATGTATATGCCTTGCGCCGGGAAGGAGCGCTTGAAACCGCGTCAACACTGGATGTCCCGGTGTGCCTGGTGCATATGCAGGGCAAACCGGGGGACATGCAAGATAAGCCTGAATACGAAGATGTCGTCGGTGAAGTCAGAGGTTTCCTGCTGGCCCGGGCAGAAAAATGTGAGTCGGCGGGAATTCCCAGACAAAACATCATCATTGATCCGGGTTTTGGTTTCGGCAAGACTTTGCAGCACAATATCGATCTGTTCAAAGCCATTCCCGCTTTCGTTGCCACCGCTTACCCGGTGCTGGTTGGCATTTCACGAAAATCCATGTTGGGTCAGCTGAGCGATAAAGCGGTTGATCAAAGGCTGGCCGGATCAATCTCGGCTGCTGTTCTGGCTGCACAGGCGGGAGTAGCCATCATACGGGTTCATGATGTTGGTGAAACCGTGGATGCGCTGAAAATTGCCAGCGCCTTGCAATCCAGTGCTCTGAACCCATCAATATAAGCGTGACAGAACACTAGCTGAGACAAGATCGCTTCAGAACGGTAAAATCCCCTGATGAGTTTGAAATACTTCGGAACAGACGGTGTGCGCGGTCGCGTTGGGGAGCATCCCATCACGGCAGACTTCATGATGAAACTGGGGCGCGCCGCCGGGGTTGTCCTCGCCAAGGGTGACAAACGGGCGGTAGTCATTGGTAAAGACACCCGAATTTCCGGGTACATGTTTGAATCCGCGCTCGAAGCCGGCCTGGCCGCTGCAGGGGGCTAACGTATTGTTGCTGGGGCCTATGCCCACACCTGCCGTTGCGTACCTGACACGGACCCTGTACGCCTGTGCTGGAATCGTGATTTCAGCATCCCATAACCCCTTTGAAGATAACGGCATCAAGTTTTTCTCCGCCGACGGGGAAAAATTCCCCCCTGAAACTGAGCAGGCAATTGAGCTGGAACTGGCAAGGCCCTTTGTAACCGTGGATTCGGCACATATGGGCAAAGCCCAGCGCGTGGATGACGCAGCAGGCCGCTACATCGAATTCTGTAAGGGAACCATGCCTTTTGGGATCATGCTTGACGGCATGAGGATTGCCCTGGATTGCGCAAACGGCGCAACCTACAAGGTGGCGCCCATGGTCTTCAGGGAACTGGGCGCCAGGGTGCACCTGATCGGTGACGAACCCGATGGCCTCAACATCAATCATCAATGTGGGTCAACTTATCCGAAGGCCATGCAGGAAAAGGTCATCAGTTGCGGTGCTGACGTCGGAATTGCCCTCGACGGTGATGGTGACCGCGTCATCATGGCTGACCGGAACGGGGAGATCGTTGACGGTGACGAGCTTTTGTACATTATTGCCACAGCGCGCCAGGACGAAGACAGCCTGGAAGGTGGTGTGGTCGGCACGGTAATGAGCAATTTCGGCCTGGAACTGGCTTTGAAGGAGCGTAATATCCCGTTCCTGAGAACCCCGGTAGGTGACCGTCACATTCACCGTGCATTGACTGAAAAGGGCTGGAAACTGGGTGGCGAAGCCTCGGGGCATCTCCTGTCTCTTGATCGCACCAGCACCGGCGATGGAATCGTCAGCGCCCTGCAGGTGCTTGAAATCATGGTGCGTAGTGGAAAAAGCCTGGCGGAACTCAAACAGGGCATGCGGAAATTCCCCCAGATCATGATCAATGTTCCGGTGCCGGCGGCCGGTCAACAGCGCTTGTCCGGGTCGGAAAAAATCAACGAGGTAGTGAGCGACATCGAAGCTGAATTGGATGGAAGGGGGCGTGTCATACTCAGGCCCTCCGGAACAGAGCCCTTGATCCGGGTCACGCTGGAGGGTGAAGACCGGGGCCAGGTAGAACGCCTGGCGAAGCATCTGGCTGATACGGTTCGGGAAGAATTGCAGGGCTGAATCGGGCTCTTACAGGTTTAGATAACCTCGAGTTTCTGTCCGACTTTTACGAATGCTTCTATGGCTCGGTCCAGATGGCTGCGTTCATGTGCCGCTGAGAGCTGTACGCGTATGCGGGCTTCTCCTTTGGGTACGACCGGGAAGAAGAAACCAATGACGTAAATTCCTTCTTCGAGCAGTTTTGCGGCGAATTCCTGGGCCAGTGGCGCATCGTAGAGCATGACCGGTACGATCGGGTGTTCTCCGGGTTTGATGTCGAAACCGGCATCCGCCATGGCTGAGCGGAAATAACGGGTGTTCTCTTCCAGCCGGTCGCGCAGTTCGGTGCTTGCGGAAAGCTTTTCGAACACACGGATTGACGCTGCGACCAGGGCCGGGGGGCAGGGTGTTTGAAAACAGGTAGGGCCGGGACCGCTGGCGCAGCAGGTCAATGATTTCCTGGCGGCCGGTGGTGAAGCCACCCGATCCGCCGCCAAGCGCTTTGCCCAGGGTGGAAGTGAATATATCCACCTTATCCATTACACCGTGGTACTCAGCAGAACCCCTGCCGCTTGGGCCGAGGAAGCCGGTGGCGTGGCTGTCATCCACCATTACCAGGGCATCATAGCGCTCGGCCAGTGCAGTAATCTTATCGATTTTCGCGATGTATCCGTCCATGCTGAATGCACCGTCAGTGGCGATCAACCGTGTTCGGCAATCCTGGGTTGACTGCAGGATTTTTTCCAGGGCTTCCATGTCACTGTTCGGGTAACGGTGGCGTTGTGCCTTGCACAGCCGGATTCCGTCGATAATCGATGCATGGTTGAGCGCATCGGAAATCACCGCATCTTCCGGGCCCAGGATGGTTTCGAACAGGCCGCCGTTGGCATCGAAGCAGGAGGTATAGAGAATGGTGTCATCTGTGCCGAAGAAACGGGAAATAGTCTGTTCCAGTTGCTTGTGCAGGTCCTGGGTGCCGCAGATGAAGCGCACCGAAGCAAGCCCGAAACCGTGGTCGTCCAGCGCCTTGTGCGCCGCGGCAATCACATCCGGGTCGTCGGCCAGGCCAAGGTAGTTGTTCGCGCAGAAATTGAGCACCTCGCTGCCGTCCTGTACCTTTATTTCTACGCCCTGGGGCGTGGTGATAACCCGCTCCTCCTTGTAGAGTCCGGCTTCGCGTATTTCATCCAGCGTATCCTGGATTCTTGCCAAAGTATCCACTTATGCTCCTGTATTTTTTCTCAGATTTTTCCTGTCCAGTCACAAACAACTTTGCCGCATTGCCCATCGATCATCAGCTGGAAACCCTGCTGAAAGTCATCGATGGGGATGTGATGAGTCAAGGCTTTGTGCAGCGGAAAGCCGGTAAGGACCATCTGCGTCATCTTGTACCAGGTTTCATACATGCGCCGGCCGTAGATGCCATGCAACTCCAGCCCTTTGAAAATAATCTGGTCCCAGTCGCAGCCCGTTCCATCCGGTAACAGGCCCAGCAGCGCCACTTTTCCGCCGTGGTACATGTGGTGAAGCAGGTCATTGAAGGCTGTCGGGTTGCCGGACATCTCCAGGCCGATATCAAATCCGTCGATCTGCAGTTCGCTAACCACGTCGGCAATTGATTCGCGCCGGACATTCACGATGCGGCTGGCCCCCATGTTTTCGGCAAGATCGAGCCGGTAATCATTGACGTCCGTGATCACCACATGGCGTGCGCCTACATGACGGCAGATTCCGGCTGCAATGATGCCAATCGGGCCCGCGCCCGTGATCAATACGTCTTCACCGACCAGGTCAAACTGCAGGGCGCAGTGGGCGGCATTTCCAAACGGGTCAAAAAACGCAGCCAATTCAGAAGCAATTTCATCGGGGATTGCCCACAGATTGCTGGAGGGAACCACGATATACTCGGCGAACGCACCATTGCGATTGACACCGATGCCGACGGTATTGGGACAGGTATGCGGGTGTCCGGCACGGCAATTACGACAGTGTCCGCAAACGATATGACCTTCGGCCGACACCCGGTCTCCTTCCCTGTAGCCGGTGACGCCATCGCCCAGTTGTATGATGCGTCCGACAAATTCATGACCGATCACCAGGCCGGGTTGAATGGTGCGTTGCGCCCAGTCATCCCACTGGTGGATATGGACATCGGTGCCGCAGATTGCAGTTTTTTCGACCTTGATCAGTACTTCATTAGTGCCGGGTACCGGTACTGGAACCTGTTCCATCCAAATACCGGGGCCGGCTTCGCGTTTCACCAGCGCGCGCATGGTCTGGCCCATTGTAACTCCTGAATTCACTTGAATGATGGGGTCCCTGGCCTTGAATTATAACTTAGTCAGAGGCTCGCTCAGTCATTGTTCAGAGTCCCGAACCCGATTTTTCAACTGATGCATGATTGAAGTCATGGCCTCTGAAGCGGAACCCCTCAGGCAATAGTCGGCATGCAGGCTGAGCGGTGTTTCCTGTGGATTGATTTCTACCAGGCTGGCGCCGTTTTCCAGGGCCAGCAGAGGAAGACTGGCAGCGGGTTGAACCAACGATGTGGTGCCAATGGAAAAACAGAAATCACACAGGACGGCTGCATTCATGGCCGCATCCATGGCCCCCGCAGGCAGGGACTCCCCGAACCACACCACATCCGGACGCGCCAGCCCATCCTGAGTCCACGGCGACCGGGGTGGGCAGTCGTTTGATTTCGCCAGCCATTCGTCGTCGATCGGCCGGGATGTCAGATGACAGATCGAGCGCATGATATTGCCATGCAATTCGATCACGTTGCCAGAGCCAGAACGTTGATGGAGTGAATCAACGTTCTGGGTCACTATGGACAGCCGGGGGACCATCGACTCGAGTTCCACCAGTGCAAAATGGCCGGCATGTGGTTCTGCATCCCTGACTTTTTCACGGCGCTCCTCGTACCACGACCAGACGCGTGCCGGGTGAGCGGAAAACGCCTGTGGTGTTGCCAGATCTTCCGGGCGGAATTTTGCCCACAGACCGGTCTGGGCATCCCGGAAGGTCGCGATGCCGCTTTCGGCTGACATGCCGGCGCCAGTGAACACTACTACATGGTCTGAGTTCTGAAGACGTTCCAGCAATGCTTCGGGCAACAGCAAGGTGTCGTTTTGCTCCATGGAAAAGTCTCTCAAAGCATGGCGAAACGGGGGGCTTGGGTGTATTCTACGCGGTTCTCAGGCGTCAAGTCCGGGATATTGGTGCAATAATGCAAGGCGGATCCCCGGAATCAAGAGAAGATGAAAGGCAAGCTATATATCAAGACACACGGCTGTCAGATGAACGAGTACGATTCCATGAAGATGGTGGACGTGCTGGCGGCATCCCATGGCCTGGAACTGACGGACCGGGCAGAGGACGCTGATGTCATCCTGATCAATACCTGTTCAATTCGGGAAAAAGCCCAGGAAAAGGTTTTTTCACAGCTTGGCCGCTGGAAGAATTTAAAGCGTGAAAACCCCGGGCTGGTCATTGGTGTCGGGGGCTGCGTGGCCAGCCAGGAAGGAAAGGCCATAATCGACCGTGCGCCCATCGTGGACATGGTATTCGGGCCCCAGACATTGCATCGCCTGCCTGCGATGCTCGACAGCGTAAGAACTACCGGTAAGTCGTCGATTGACATTTCATTTCCGGAAGTAGAAAAGTTCGATAATCTCCCGGAACCCGGTGCGCAGGGTCCCACTGCTTTTGTGTCCGTGATGGAAGGTTGCAGCAAGTACTGCACATTTTGCGTTGTTCCCTATACCCGCGGTGAGGAAATCAGCCGCCCCTTCGATGACGTCGTTGCTGAATGTGCGACTCTGGCCGGGAAAGGCGCAAGGGAGATCAACCTGCTCGGACAGAATGTAAATGCCTATCTCGGCCCCATGCATGACGGCACGACAGCAGATTTGGCTTTGCTGATCCATTATGTTGCCGCGATTGAAGGCATCGAGCGCATTCGATTCACTACTTCACATCCCATGGAATTTTCACAGAATCTTACTGATGCCTTCGGCGAAGTACCGGAACTGGCAAATTACCTGCACTTGCCTGTACAGAGCGGTTCTGACCGGGTGCTGGCTCTGATGAAACGTGGCCACACTGTCCTGGAATACAAGCAGAAAATTTGCCGCTTGCGTGAAAAGCGGCCGGATATCAGCCTGTCATCGGATTTCATTGTTGGTTTTCCCGGTGAAACCGAGCGTGACTTTGAGGATACTTTGAGCTTGATCGCCGACCTGAATTTCGACCAGAGTTTCAGTTTTATATTTTCAGCCCGCCCGGGCACCCCTGCTGCGAGCCTGCCGGATGACTTGTCTCTGGACGTGAAAAAGGAACGCCTGAGGCGCTTGCAGGAACTGGTGAACAGCCAGGCTGCCCGGATCAGCAGGGATATGATAGGTACAAACCAGAGGATCCTGGTTGAAGGCTTCAGCAGGAAGAGTCCACGGCAACTTGCCGGCCGGACCGAAAACAACCGGGTGATCAATTTCGACGGGCATCCGCATCTGATCGGTCAATTTTCCGATGTTGTCGTCACCGAGGCCTTGAGTCATTCTCTGCGGGGGCGCGTAATACTGCGGGAACAGGATATTGCGGCAATTGCATGAGTGAACGGATCACCTTTGAACTCGAACCGGCCGACACATTGCGACTGGCCAATCTCTGCGGCCAGTTCGATGAACATCTGAAACAGATGGAATCCAGGCTGGGCGTGGATATTTTCTGTAGGGGTAACCTGTATACCGTGCAGGGACAAAGTCACTCTGTCCAGGCCGTCCGCCACCTGCTGCGCGGCCTGTATCGGCTCACTGAGTCAGAAGTGTTGACCCCCAGTCTGATCAATCTCCATCTGCAGGAATCAGGAATCGCGGAACTGGAGGAGCAGTCAGTATCAGCTGATCCGACTTCTGAGGTGAGCGTGAAGACCAAGCGCGGAATGGTCCGGGGCCGTGGTCCAAATCAGAAGCGGTACCTGATAAATATTTCCACCCACGCGATTAATTTTGGTGTTGGCCCGGCCGGGACCGGCAAAACCTACCTTGCCGTGGCATGCGCGGTGGCTGCATTACAAAATGATCAGGTTCAGCGGATTGTATTGGTGCGCCCGGCGGTGGAGGCGGGCGAACGCCTGGGGTTTCTGCCCGGGGATATGGCGCAGAAAGTCGATCCCTACCTGAGGCCATTGTATGACGCACTTTACGAGATGATGGGTTTCGAACGTGTCGCGACCATGATGGAACGTAACGTGATCGAAGTAGCACCCCTGGCCTTCATGCGGGGCCGCACCCTGAACGACGCCTTCGTCATCCTCGACGAAGCCCAGAATACCACCAGGGAGCAAATGAAAATGTTCCTGACCCGCATCGGTTTCGGCTCTACCGCCGTGGTCACCGGTGACATAACCCAGATCGACCTGCCGCGCAAAAGCATGTCCGGCCTGAAGCACGCTCTGGGTATTCTTGCCGGTGTGAAGGGCGTCAGTTTCAGTTATTTTGCTGCGGCCGACGTGGTTCGTCATCCGATGGTGCAACACATTGTCGAAGCTTATGAAGCCGAATCCAAGGACTGAGGTACTCCTTCCACGTGATAATTGCAGTCCAGAACGCGACTTCATTTACACCGGTGCCATCTGATCAACAGTTTGCACGATGGGCAAGCGCCGCATTGCACAAGCATGGTGACGCAGAGCTGCTGATTCGACTCGTTGACCGGCGGGAGAGCCGGCAGCTCAACACTCGATATCGCCACAAGAACAAGGCCACCAACGTGCTTTCCTTTCCCGCTGATCTGCCGGAGGAGGTCGGGCTGGCGCTGTTGGGCGACATCATAATTTGTGCGCCGATCGTCGCTGAGGAGGCCCGGGATCAGCACAAAACAGCCGAAGCCCACTGGGCCCACCTTACCATTCACGGCATTCTCCACCTGCTGGGTCATGACCATCAGCTTGAAGAAGAAGCGTCTGCAATGGAATCCCTCGAAACCAGAATCCTGAATTCTCTTGGCTTTCCCGACCCGTACCTTTGCTGAATGCAGTCCCAGCCCACCACCTACTTCATGGTACGGGTGATCCTGCGTCCCAGTTTCGCAAAAGCCCGTTCGGAGCAAGGGGTCTTCTTCCAGGACCCTTTGAAACACGATGTTTCAAGAGGAAGCCCCATGGACGGGTTTATGCTGTGTCCTGGAAGAAGACCCCTTGCTTCGTGCGGGCGCGCCTGCAAATAGCACAACACATGGTTGAACATCATTGCCGGGGTTTGCAGCCAACAGAGAACGGTTCAAACAACAGAAATATCAGTGTTCCTGTAAAAAATGCTGGATTAGCGGCGCGAGCGGCCCTATATTCGTGGTGACGCGAATGGCGTTGCCACTATGATCAGCATGAACGAAGACCAATCGAACGGCGGTTCCGGGAAAGCATCCTGGGTCGAGAAGATCGGCAAGGCATTTTCCAGCCATCCCCGGGACCGTGACGAGTTGATAGCACTCCTGAAAGAAACCTGCGAACACGGCATCATCGATGCCGACGCACTGGACATGATGGAAGGCGCAATTGAAGTTTCAGAAACCCAGGTTCGTGACGCCATGATTCCACGGTCGCAAATGATTGTGGTTCACAATGACGCCGATCTGGATGAATTTCTTCCTCAAATTCTTGAATCAGGGCATTCGCGCTTCCCGGTTGTAGGCGAGGACAAGGACGAAGTCGTCGGAATCCTGCTGGCCAAAGATCTCCTGCCGCACCTGGCGTCCGGCGGCGAGAAGTTTGACCTCGCCGAGACCATACGTACGGCAGTCGTTATTCCTGAAAGCAAACGCCTGAATCTGTTGTTGCGTGATTTTCGTTCCAGCAGGAACCATATGGCCATCGTGGTCGATGAGTATGGCGGAGTGTCCGGATTAATCACTATTGAAGATGTCCTGGAAGAAATCGTCGGTGAGATTGATGATGAGTATGATGAAGAGGAAGAGGCGCTGATTCTGCTACTGGATGGGAAACGGTACCAGGTCCAGGCCCTGGCTCCGATCGATGATTTGAACGACATGTTCGACAGCGATCTCAGCGATGACGACTATGGCACGGTGGGTGGCTTGTTGCTTGCAGAATTCGGTCGCGTGCCCGAGCATGGTGACTCGGTTGTACTCGAGGACCGGTTCGAGTTTCGGGTGACCAAGGCGGATAATCGCCGCATCATCACACTGGAAATGAATGTTCTGGACTAGAATCCTGTCCCGGTCGCGCATTATGCGCGCTGTGTGCTGCGGATTGCTCTACCTGGCTGTGATGTCCCCTTCGTCTTTCACCTTCGCCATGGATGAACCGGCGCCGTCGACCGAAGTCTGGCTGGTTACGTACGGGCCAGGTGAAATTTACTGGCAGCGATTTGGCCATAACGCCATCTGGATACGTGATGCAGATCTGGGTCTCGATCATGTCTTCAATTTCGGTTTTTTCGACTTCAAACAGGAAAATTTCTTCCTGCGATTCCTGCAGGGCCGCCTGTTATATTTTTCAGGCGCCCAGCCTGCCCAGCGTGAATTTTCATATTACATCGACGAAAATCGCTCCATTCGCGCACAGCGATTGAGGCTCTTGCCGGAGCAATCTTTGCGCTTGGTGGAGTACCTGGTTGACGAAGTTCAGCCGGAAAACCGGGACTACCTGTACGATTATTACACCAATAATTGTTCAACCCGGGTCCGGGATGCCCTGGACCTGGCGCTGGGCGGGGCATTGGCCAGCAGCTTTATGCCCGTTAAAGGGGGAACAGAGTTGGCGTGATCAAACACGCAGGCTCACCATCGGTGATTTCTGGCTTTACCTGGGCCTGGAAATTGTCCTGGGTGCAAGGATTGATCAGCCCATCAGCCTGTGGGATGAGTTTTTCATACCGTCTGAACTGGCCGCATCCCTGGCTGCCATGGAGTATACGAGCGCGGACGGATTGCAGTCGCTGGTAACCGAGGATGTGATGTTGTATCAGTCATCACTGAAACCACCTCCCGCGGCGCCGGGAAACTGGTGGCCCCGGTATTTATTGATGAGTATGGGGCTGTTGGCCCTCGCCGGGTTGGCTTGCCGCCTGATCAGGGTGCTGAATCCTGTGTTGCTGGCACAGGGTTGGCTCCTGCTTTCAGGCCTGGCGGGTGTGATCATGCTTTTTTTCTGGTTTTTTACCGATCACGTTGCAGCCGGTCAAAACCTGAATCTGCTGGTTTTCAATCCCCTGTGGTGGGCAGTTCTGTACTGGAAACGGAATAAAGCCGCTGGACCGGTTCTGCTGCTGGCCTCGGTGCTGGCCTTGTCGATGACTCTGTTATCACCACATCAGTACACGCTGGATGTGCTGGCCGCGTTTTTACCCTTGAATATCGCTTCGGGCATAAGCCTCATATTATTCAGGCGCCGATCTCGGCAAGCAGGTCCGCCTGGTGCTCCTGCAACAGGGGATCGATGATCATATTGAGATTACCGCTGAGTATTTCGTCCAGCTTGTAAAGGGTCAGGCTGACGCGGTGGTCGGTGATTCTGCCCTGGGGAAAATTGTAGGTCCGGATGCGTTGGGAACGGTCCCCACTTCCTACCTGCAGCCGCCTGGACTCCGCGACTTCAGATTGCTGGCGGCTGCGTTCCTGCTCGAGCAGGCGCGATTTCAGTAGGGACATGGCCCTGGCACGATTTTTATGTTGTGATCGTTCGTCCTGGCATTCAACTACGATTCCGCTGGTCAGGTGCGTAATCCGGACCGCAGAGTCGGTCTTGTTCACGTGCTGGCCGCCCGCACCGGAAGCCCGATAGGTATCGATGCGCAAGTCTGCCGGATTGATATCGATTTCCTCGACGTCTTCAATTTCCGGCAAGATTGCGACGGTGCAGGCAGAAGTATGTATCCGGCCCTGGGACTCTGTTTCCGGCACTCGCTGAACCCGGTGCGTTCCTGATTCAAATTTGAATCGCGAAAACGCACCCTGTCCGGCTACGCGGACGATGATTTCCCTGAACCCGCCGTGTTCACCGGGATTTTCGCTGAGCACTTCCATCGACCAGCCCTGTCCCTCGGTATATTTTTGATACATCCTGAACAGGTCGCCGGCAAACAGGGCGGCCTCGTCTCCACCCGTGCCTGCCCGGATTTCGAGGAAAATGTTGTTATCGTCATTCGGGTCTTTTGGCAGAAGCAACAATTGCAGCGTGCGTTCCAGTTCTTCAAGCCGCTGATTGCCTGTTTTAAGTTCCTCTTCGGCCAAAGCCCGCAGTTCAGGGTCATCCTCGCCCATCATTTGAATGGCCTCATCAACGCTGACCTGAGTCTGCTGCCAATCACGCCAGGACAGCACCAGCGGCTCGAGCTGGGCATATTCCCGTGACAGGTCACGGAACCGGTTCTGGTCTGAAAACACTTCCGGTTCTGACAGGAGCAGTGCGATTTCCTCATGCCTGGCTGAAATCTGTTGCAAACTGTCGCTGATCGATTCCTTCATTAGTACTCCTTCAAGGCGATATTGCCGTGTTCAGCACTAGTCTTCTTCAGCACCGTCTGGTTTGAAAATCCAGTCGGCGGCTTTGAGTATTTCATAGTCCTGGTTTTCGGCTGCTTCACGCAGGCGCTTGCTTGGCATATGAAGGAAACGATTGGTCAAAGTGCTGGCCAGTTGCTGGAGCACTTCTGAGGGGTCTTGTCCGGCTTTCAGTTTTTTCAGCGCCTTGTCGGTCAGGTCTTTTTCATTTGCGTGGGACAGTTGGCGTATGTGTTTCAAAGACCGGGCGGCACGGATGCCATACAGCCACCGCATGAAATCATTAACAGCAGCGTCCACATCAGCCAGCGCCGATTTCGCAGCTTCATTCCTGTGGTTCATGTTTTCATCGACAACCTGCTGCAGATCATCGATGGTATACAGGTAGACGTCTTTCAGGCTGGATACCTCGGGCGCTATATCCCTGGGCAGAGCGATATCCACCAGGAACATGGGCCTGTGCCGGCGTTTGCGCAGCGCAGCCTTGATGTCCCGTTTACTGATCACGGGCTCCGGACTCGCCGTGGAGCTGATCAGGATATCTGCATGGGGCAGGGCTTTGTCAAGCTGATCAAGTGTCATGGCGGTGGCATCCAGTTCCCCGGCCAGTTCTTCAGCTTTTGCCATACTCCGGTTAACGATCAGCAGCCTGGCGACGCCTTGTTCCCGCAGGTGACGGCCACAGAGCTGGACCATTTCGCCAGCACCAACCAGTACCACGGTTTGTGAACTCAGATCACCAAAAATCTGCCGGGCAAGCACGACGGCGGTATAGGCAACCGATACCGGCCGTTCATTGATTCCGGAAGAATTCCTGATGGCTTTCGCCGCTGCAAACGTGTGTTGGAATAGCCGGTCCAGCACTTTACCCATGCTGCTCGTATCGTGAG
>PVMK01121801.1_pt1 | contig 69829 bp, 65 predicted proteins | sample 1853481 | NCBI WGS metagenome assembly PVMK01 (sample SAMN08533507, study PRJNA380276) | Marine sediment metagenome, whole genome shotgun sequencing project.
TGCTGCAGAATAATTGGGATTTAATTCCAGAGTATTATGGGCCCATTCAATTGCTTTATCATTCCTGCCTGCCCACCAATATAACCATGCGAGCCATCCCGCATAATTTGCAGAAAATGGATCAATTTCTGTTGTTAGATTTCCCTCATAAATTGCTTGATCCCAATCCTCATGAACTACATGAAGCCAGGTATAGTGTGCATGTGCTACTTCCAAACTAGGTTTTAATTGTGTGGCTTTAAGAAAATCCGCTTTGGCACCTGGGTAATCCCAATCATTATACATTTTAACATCGGCTAGCGCCGCATAAGCATCAGCAAGATTTGGATTGATTTTCAGGGCTTGAATCGAGGCTGCTTTGGCTTTAATAAAGTGTTCAGGTTTTGAAAGACTGCTGTGTCCGAGTATTACATATCCTTGAGCCAGTCCAGCATAAGCAAACGCAGCCGTCGGATCCAATTCAACAGCCTCCTTTAAATGCTCCATACCAGCCAACATATCTTCAGTTGTTCCCTTATCCAAGGCATGCATACCCCTTAAATAAAGTTTATAAACTTCAGGATTTTCACTTTCATCACTTATAGACAGGTTACTGGCATCCACATTCATTCTTTCGGCAATGGCGATAGCTACATCACCCTGGATGCTTAGCAGTTCACTCATGTCTTTCTCATATTCCTGACTCCAGAGATGTGATTCCTGCGGAAAGGCCTCGATAAGCTGAACCTGAACCAAGAATCTCTCATCTTTTTCAAGCACAGAACCCTCAATGACATTAATTACCTTCAACTGTTCAGCAACATCAGCAATCGGAAGCGTTGTATCCCTGAATCTCAGGGTGGAGGTCCTCGAAATAACTCGTAGGTCTGGAATTTGACTTAATTTTCCAATTATAGCATCATGAAGGCCATCAACTAAATAGGCCTGGGCAGGATCATTAGATAAATTATCAAAAGGTAATACGGCAATGGAAGCTTTTTCCAGTTTTGAATCTTCCGAACCATAGTATTGAATATAAAGAATTACAGCTGCTAAAATAAAAAAAATAGCGCCCAGCACATACCGGGGTAATCTCCTTCTTTGCAAATAGAGGGTTTTTGCCGAAGGTGAGGGTAAACCATCTCCCTTAAGCGCATACACTCGTATCGGATATACAATGTTTTTTAATTGAAATTCTCCAAGATCTTGTGCCTCAACTTCATGACGACCCAATATAGCTTTATAAACGGATTCGGAGATATAAATTCCTCCAGGGTCAGCGGTTGTTTCGATTCGTGATGCAATATTGACGCCATCTCCAAAAACATCTCCATTTTCAATAGTTATATCCCCTAAATGGATGCCAATCCGAACCTTAAATGAGTTTTGATCTCTAATGGCTTTTTGTATGGCGACTGAACATTTAACCGAATCATCAGCTGTTTCAAACATGGCAAGGGCACCATCACCCATTTCCTTAATCCAAGTACCATTATATTTCTCAACTAAGGCCTTTTGAATGTCTCGATTTATTCTCATTATTTCCAGTGCATGTTGTTCATCATGACTCATCATGCTTGAATAACCTGAAATGTCAGAAAACATAATAGCCGCTAGTCGTCTTATTTCAGTCATTAGAGATATATTCGGATAATCCAAAGATATTATAACAATTTATTCTTACCAATGACATTGGTCAGCTACAAATTGTTAGCGGCTTATCGGATCCAGAGCAGAATCTAGCGATGGACTTGCCATATTCGTAGCACGGCGTCCACCACTGGTTCTTTATTTTAGTCGTTTTCTATCCGTTTATTCTACGAATAATTCACTGGTATGTGGGTGTTTAATGGGCTTGAAATATTCTCGTAAATAGCTGATGGTCAATGTTCAATTGTAAATTGTCATTCCATGCACTTTGCGCCCAACTCCACCCGTACTAAGTCTAGCATGGAGCTATTTAACGCACCAATTAAAAAATCAATTCAATGTTATATGAAATGCACGCTCTCCAATCCACGCCCCATGCCCCATGCTATTTCTCGTCGGGCTGAGAACGCATTTCTTCGATTTCTTCCATCTGGCCGGTGTCTTTATTGTACTCAAACACTTTGATCTCTGTACGACGGTTTTTCTGCCGGCCTTCCGGATTGTCCGACCCGTCAGTATTGGTGTTTAGAGCTATGGGTCTGGTTTCTCCATAACCCCTGGCACGGATCCGGTTATTATCTATTCCTTTCGATATGATGTAATCAACCGCAGACTCAGCACGTCGTTGAGACAGCCCAAGATTATAACTATCGATACCAAAATTATCAGTGTGCGAACCTAATTCGATCTTAATTTGGGGATTATCATCCAAAAACCGAACCAATTTATCCAGCTCGATGGCAGCGTCTGCCCGTATATCAGAAGAATCGAACCCGTAGTATATGTTTTCCACCACAATGGCCTTCTCTAAAATAATGCGGTCCATTACCAATTCAGTTTGGAAATTCTTGGTGGTGATCTCCTCTACCAACTGTTCAGCCGGTATGGATTGTCCAACAGTACTGAAATTTATTCTGGTGGTAAAGAAATCAGGTTTTTCTCCAATAATCAAATAGTCTACCTCACCGTCTACATGAAATTCAAAATCTCCGTTTTCATCTGAAGTGGTTACATTCAACACATTATCTTCGGTATCCATTAATCGTACTCTAACCTTATTTAACACCACATTGGCCTGAGTTGAACTATCAGGGGTCAAAGTACGGCCAGCAAGAATGTAGTTAACAATTTTTCTTGAGGGGGAGTTATCTATGAATGCATAAATATCGTCATCTCCCTGACCGCCATCCCTGTTAGAAGTAAAGTAGCCTTTGGTCCGGCTTGAATATATAAGTCCAAAATCATCTTCACTACTATTTATGGGTGAACCCAAATTGGTCACAGAGGTTTTACCGTCTTTTCTTATGGCAACCAGAATATCCAGGCCACCATAACCAGCATGTCCGTTAGAGGCAAAGAAAAGCCTGCCATCGTCGTCAACATAGGGGAACATGTCATTTCCCTGGGTATTGATGTCATTTCCCAGGTTTCGAGCATTACTGAATCGTCCGTTTCCGTCAAGCGACGCGGCATAAAGGTCTACCCCACCTATACCACCTGGCCGGTTTGAGGCAAAATAGAGCGTACGGCCGTTGCGATTAAATGCTGGGGCAGAATCCCAGGAGTTGGGGTCATTCACCGTAAGTAATTCAGGCTCATTCCATTCACCGTTGCGATAACGACTGAGGTATAGATTGACCTCCTTGGTGCCCTTTTTGCTACCGTCGTTTCCACGAGCAAATACCACGGTATTCCCATCACGGGTAAATGCTATGGTCCCCTCGTTTATTCCGGGAAGATTGATCAGATCTCCCAGGATCTCCACACTGGCTTTATCGATTTCGTCACCATTTAATTTTGCTTTGTAAATATCTGTAAACGGAGTTCCGGTAGTCTTATATATTTTCGTATCGTGCCTGTTTGATGTGAAATAGATCTCGCCGTTGCTTACCATGGGAGAATATTCGGCGGCCGCAGTGTTTATGGGATCTATGGTAAATATTTCAAAATAACTTTCTGAGGACATTCCCTCAATCTCATTCAGATTTGCAATTTCTTTGCGAGCCAGATTGGCCAATGGAACATTTTCTGTATCGTCAACTAAAGAATTCAATGTTTCACTGGCATCGTCGTACTGCTCCTTAGATTTTAGAGAAAAAGCGTAATAAAATCGTGCCGAATCATTTTGAAACCCATTTTCAAAAGCTGTTTCGTAAAACCCAGCTGCTTGTTTGATCCGATTCGATAATCGAAAACTTTCCGCGATTTGGTAGTTTATCCGGGGATCGTTTGGGTTGTCCTTTAGCATTTTTTCATACGCCACGATGGCCACATCGTACTCTCCAACTTCGAAGCTGCCATCTGCCCCTTTTGGACCAGAAATTTTTTGACTACAGGACCAGGCCAAAAAAGTAAAAGTCCCCAGTATTATTAGACTTCGTAGTTTCATGCTTCTTTCTATACCTGTTTTTTTAATAAAGTTAACTGTAATTTATAAAATATCGAGCTATTCTTAACGCGTTTATCCTATCTAGTTAACCAGCCGGTTGGGGCAAATAACCCCCCAACCAGGAGTTTTTCAAGGAGACAATCCAGTTTGACAAACCTCCCTTCTTTTGAATTAAGGTGTTAAATAAAAGTGTTTCTTCATGAATTTTACCATCTTTTATTTTTCGTTTTATCTCCATCAATGGGACCTGCTGCACTGATTCATCGATCCACAGAGGTACTTTTGTACGGTCAAAGAAATCTACTTTTAGCTGTGTTCCTAAAGTATGCATGAAAGCCACAGATTCATCTATAGAGCAACCAGATGGTAATTGCAGATAATCTTCCACGGAAATGACTACAAAATAACCCTTTATTACCTCTACGGAAGCCGTAAGAGGCTGTCCATGGGCCCCCCACTGTTCCACAAACTCTTTTCCTTTATTTAATACTAATTGTTGCTCAGTTGATGTTAATTCTCGGTCCGCCTGGTAGATCCATATTCTGGCGTCATCAGATAATGTATTGAATGTAACGAACATAATTTATGTATTGCTTTTTATAAACCTTTGTCCTGGGCAATTAGTTCAGCCAGGTCCATAATCTTAACCTCATCTTCTTTTTCCATACTCTTGATCCCATCTGTCAACATGGTCATACAGAACGGACATGCTGAGGCGATAATGGGAGCGTTGGTTGATAGGGCCTCTTCTGTACGTTCAATATTGATATCCTTATTGCCCTGCTCCGGCTCTTTAAACATCTGAGCACCGCCTGCTCCACAACACAATCCGTTGCTGCCACATCTTTTCATTTCTACCAACTCCGCATCCAGCGCTTCCAGAACTTTTCTGGGGGCTTCATAAATTCCATTGGCCCGCCCTAAATAACAAGAGTCATGGTAGGTGATTTTCTTTCCTTTGAAAGCGCCCCCTTCTTTCATGACAAGACGTCCATTATCTATCAACCGTTGCAAGAAGGTACTGTGATGTATCACCTCATAGTTGCCTCCTAACTCTGGATATTCATTTCGGAGGGTATTAAAACAATGGGGGCAAGCGGTAACTATGGTTTTAACCTGATAATTATTTAGCACCTGAATATTGGCTATGGCCTGCATTTGAAATAAGAATTCATTGCCAGCCCGACGCGCCGGGTCACCAGTACAGCTCTCTTCAAGTCCCAAAACTGCAAATGAAATATTCAATTCATTTAGTATGGACACGAAGGCTTTGGTGACTTTTTGATAACGTTGATCGTAAGAACCGGCACAGCCAACCCAAAATAAAATATCAGGTTGTTCTCCTCTGGCTGTCATTTCAGCCATGGTAGGCACATAATTTTTAGTACTGTCGTCCATGGGGTTCATGATGGTATTATTCGTTATTCCAATTGAATCGATCGGTCGCAGCAAATTTCCAGGGAGCAAAGTTGGTTTCAATATTTGAAAACATGCTATTCCAGTCAGCTGGACTTGATGACTCTTCCATAGCTGTATAACGCCGTAGCTGTAAAATTATAGACAATGGGTCAATATTTAGGGGACAGGCCTCTACGCAGGCATTACAACTGGTGCACGCAAAGATCTCTTCTTTGGAAATATAATCACCTAGCAGCGTTTTGCTATCATCCAAGCTATTGGTTTGGTTTAGCCTTAACTGTCCTATTTCTTCTGCCCGGTCCCGCACATCCATCATGATTTTCCTGGGAGAGAGTTTTTTGCCAGTAAGGTTAGCGGGACACTCCGAAGTACAACGACCGCATTCAGTACAGGCGTAGGCGTTCATTATATTGAGTCGAGTCAGGTCCCTTACATCTTTGGCGCCAAATCTTGAGGGCGGTGCTACAGCATCGCTCCCTTCAGAAGTAACACCCAACATGATATTCACCTCGGTGGTAACCTCTGGCATATTGGTCATCTGCCCTGCCGGATTGAGATTGGAATAGTAGGTATTAGGGAAAGCCATGAAAATGTGGAGATGTTTTGAGTATGTGATATACACGGTAAATGCCAGAATACCAATAATGTGAAACCACCAGGCAAGTCGTTCAATAAATATTAGGGTACTGGTTGAACTGGACTGGAATAGTGGAATAAGCTGGGCGCTCAAATAAAATTTTCCAGTGGTAGTATAGGCGACTTCTCTGGTTTGAAGGATTTGATCGGTGGCATTCATGGTAAAAATCGCTGCCATCAACAGTATTTCAATGATCAGGATTATGTTGGCGTCTAACCTTGGCCATGCCGTCATCTCTGCCTTCCAAAATCTGGCAGTTTTCAGGACATTTCTTCGGATCAAAAACACCAGGCACGCTATTATTACCGCCATAGCCATGAACTCAAAAAAATTCAAACAAAACTTATAGAAAACGCCTAAGAAAGGAGCAAAGATCCGGTGGGTTCCTGATACGCCGTCAATCATGAATTCCAGCACTTCCAGGTTGATGATCAAAAATCCCACATAGATCAGAAAATGAAAAAATGCCGGGATTACCTTTTTGAACATCTTCTTTTGTCCAAAGGCTATTAATAGCATAGTTTTCAACCGTTTATCAGGTTGATCGCTTCTGTTTTCAGGTCTGCCCATCTGGATATTCTTGCGGATCCTGTTAATTCGTTTTAGCAGAAGATAACCACTAATTGCCAATACTATTACAAAAACAACTTGAGACATATGGGCCATTCAAAGAGGCATAAATTAAACTGGTAAAGGTTATCTTTAAAATACACAAAAATTTTGCACCAAGAATAAATTTATATAGTTTTGTCCACTTAAAACCCGGTTTATGCACTAGAATTCTATTCCGAGTCTTAACTGACTACGAAATCTAATGCATAATCCGGGTTAAATTTAGGTGATGTAGCTCAGGTGGTAGAGCATCGGACTGAAAATCCGTGAGTCGGTGGTTCGAGTCCACTCATCACCACCAAAAAGAAAGCCTCTGATACTGTCAGGGGCTACTTTTGTAAATATCCAACATTCAACATTCAATAAGAAATGTCGAAGTAGGCTGCCAACTTACTTATTAAGCATTCCTAAGATGCTTCAGCTGCACGATTTCCCGCTGCGTAAGGTGTCGCCATTTTCCTCTTGGCAGGTCCTTTTTGGTTAGTCCGGCAAACACAACCCGGTCCAGCTTGGTCACTTCATAACCCAAATGTTCAAACATCCTTCGAACAATGCGGTTTCTTCCTGAGTGAAGCTGCAGACCCAGTTCCGTTTGATCCGTGGATACAAGGTCTACGGCATCTATGGCAACAGGGCCATCATCTAACTCAAATCCATTGATAAGAGATTGAAAGTCACGCTTCCGGATGGGTTGATCAAGGTGAACATGATAAATTTTTCGTACTTCATGAGATGGATGACTTAATTTTTTATGAAGGTCTCCGTCATTGGTAAGCAATAATAGACCAGTAGAATTGCGATCCAGTCTGCCTACTGGTACGATTCTTTCATTGCAAGCTTTACTTACCAACTGCATCACCGTTCTTCGCTGTTTTGGGTCATCGGTGGTGGTAATATAATCCTTTGGTTTATTTAATAGGACATATACCAATCGCTCACCTTTTAACAGCTTGCCCTGGAAAGTGACCCGGTCACTGGCCTTGATCTTATAGCCCATGGTGGTAATAACCTTGGCATTTACTTTGATTTTACCATCACTAATAAGCGTATCGGCATCACGGCGAGAGCAAACACCTGCATTAGCAATAAATTTGTTAAGCCGAATTTCCTGGGCTGGAAGAGATTTGGTCTTGAGCCCGGATGGCTTTCGGGTTTTTAATGTTTTGTGTTTTGGTCTTCTTTTCATGCCACAGGCGTGCATCAAGTTCCGTCAGATATCCTGCTCGGTGCCGATCTCATTTTCTTCATCTCTAAAGTCTTTAGGAGCTGGTAACTCCGTCAGATCGTTGATCCCAAAGTAGTCCATAAACTTTTCGCTGGTTCCGTAGATCATTGGCCGCCCTACAGAATCAGCCTTACCTTTGATCTCCACCAGGTTTTTTTCAAGGAGTTTCTGTACGGAGTAATCACAGTTTACCCCCCGTATCTGTTCGATCTCAGCTTTGGTCACAGGTTGTTTATAGGCGATGATCGACAATGTTTCCAAAGCGGAAGTTGACAAACGTTTTTTCGACTGTTGTTTTAGGAAAATACCAATACTGCTTTGATAGGCTGGTTTGGTGAGGAACAGGTAACCTCCACCGGAATGAAGAACTTCAAAAGCAAAGTCTTCTGAGCTGTACTTTTCTTTGATTCTGGACAAAGCGTCGTTGATGTCTTTTTCAGGAATTTCAGCTTCAAACATTTCAACCAGCGTAGAGCGTAGCTCATTTTTTGTAATGGGTTTTGAGGAACAAAAAATAAGCGCTTCAATATGGTTACCTAAATAGTCCAATTGTTAGTTTCTCTTAGCCAGTTTGGCTTCGATAGAATGCATGGTATGTGGAACTGCTTTTAGCCGTTCTTTCTGAATCAATTTTCCTGTGTCGATGCATACGCCGTAGGTTCCATTCTTGATTCGTACTAGAGCATTTTCAAGACTTGAAATGAATTTTTGTTGACGAGCTGCCAGTTGACTAAGGCTTTCCCTTTCGGCAGTATCAGCCCCATCTTCCAATACCTTGGAGTTCGCAGCTGTATTATCGGTGCCAGTGTCATTTTTTCTACTCAATGAATCCTTTATATAGTTGAGTTCGTTTTGAGCTTTTGCAAGTTTATCTTTTATCAGCGTTTCGAATTCCAACAATTCCTTATCGGAATATCTTAGTTTCTCATCTTTTCCCATTTTCCACAAATTAATTAATTACCACAATCTCGAGGGCTTTTCCAGCCAAACCGAAAGCGACAAATTTGTCAATAATTGCTAAAAAAAACGAAGGTTATTAAAGATTTTCTTGTTGAACACTGGAAATATTGAAATAGATTCTATGCCAAACAAAAGAAAATTTCAGGTGCAATAACAATAGGCTAGAATTGAAGTTGGATCTGTTTTGAATCAACAGGCCTGTCTTAAGTAATTAAACTTTGTATTCAAGGCGCAAATGTTTCACACGTTCCTGGAACGCACTTTTATCGATATTAACCCTGTACTTAAGACGTACATATCGACGAACAACTTCAATTTTTCTACCCTGTCTGACATAAAAATCAATAGCATTGTTGATGATGTCGTTCATGGTTTAATGCTCAGTTTTGGTAGTAAAAAGATAATGAAAGATTGTAACAATTCCTGTGAAAACAAGAGATTCGACCAATATTTATTGGATTATTTAAATATTATCATAGAAGGGTTATATAGCAGATATTCCAAATTAAAATTCAGGAGCAACAACTACAGTTTGCAATGCCTGCCAGGCCTGACCTTGGCGTGGGGCGACTTTAAAGAGAACCAGGTAGTAGCCCATTGGTACCCGTCTGGTTTTGTCATCGGTACCATCCCACTGGTAGGAACCGGCCACGGGAAGAACCGCGTTGTTTAACAGGGTTTTCACTACATGCCCCTGAGAATCAAATATTATTATAGATCCGGTATTTCCAGGCTTATTTAATTGAAAAGAAATCCTGGCATATGCCGGATATCTCCCGGAAAGCGGTGATATTAATTTTGGAGTTATGGTGAGTCCTGCAACGATTTGTGTATGGAATCTTTGAGAATTCTGCTTACCTGGAGTAGCATATCCTGAGACTTCTGCTGCGCTGTACCAGTTGTTTGGCTCGTTGGTGGGCTGGTTTGGCGAAGCTCTCTCCAGTGATACCCCGTTGCGATCGGTTAACAGGGGATGGTGCATACTTTCATGATATTGAAACCCATCAACAATTGACCCCAATGGTTCTACCAATATTATGGATCCCTGTTTATCCCCAAGTGCTGGCAAGTCTCTTACTTCAACCATTGAGACTGGTGAATAAGCCGGATATTGGTTCCGCAGTTTCTCTACACTTTCAGTAAATACCCGGTATTCACCTGGATAAATCATGTGGTTGGCATCGGTCAATAATTGAAAGTCTGCCAAGATTCCGGACTGCCATCGGGCAAATCTCCAATTTTTCAAATTCAGTGCTTTGGACGAGCGATTGTATAGTTCTACAAAACCAACCCCAAGTGGCCTGGGGTTAAATAGAATCTCATTTATTACCAAATCCGCACTGTCTGACAATTGAGCCAACGCTACCAGTGTTTTTGCCCCGGGATTTAATCCAATATTTTCATTACAATCAGCAAACCCGGTGATGATTACCTGGTAGATAACCCCTTCAGCCAGGGTGTCATGAAGTTGGATGGTTAGTTCTGGTTCAGTGAAGGAATTGACAAAGAATGTGTCAATTCGAATAGTGGGCTCAATTATTATTTCTTCTTGATTGTTGGGATTGATACTCAGCGCTTGATCAAAGGTGAATTGTAATTCCCCGTTAGTAGGAGCAAAAGTACGGATGATCACGGGTGGTGACAGGTCCGGATTGTCCGTGGCAACACTATTTAATATTCCTGGTGTACCCCCTGTAATTGACGTGGAGGCTGCCCAATTGGGAGCGCCGGTGCAGGGATAGTTTACATCAATCATTTCCAGAGACCAACCACCAAATTTCTTAAGATTACTGCGATACCAAGTATCCTGATAGTTGACAAAATGTATGATCTTTCCAGTTGAATCGGCCAGGGTGATCAGGTCATCCCCATTGTTTAATGTTGGCCAGGAGGTAAGTCCTAGTAAGTTCAGGCTGTCTGGTTGTTGATTTACACTGGTGTTGGGGCATAAAACCAAATAGGAACCTGGCACCATAATATACTCAGGCAAAGTAACCTGTTTGGTACCATCAGCTATAGTCCAACCAAGGAGATTAACAGCGTAGTTACTTCGGTTATGAATCTCAAGATATTCTTTCTCAGGTAGCTGAATGGCAGGAGAGGGGTCTGCCATGATCTCGGAGAAAATCAGGTCATGTACTTCAGCGATTCCTGTTTCCCAAAAGGAAAATTCCAGAGAACTTGATGATGTGTTTCCAGACAGATCCTTTAACTCGGTAGCATTCAGCAAATAGCGGACCCCAATTTGAAATGGAATAGGAAAGGTCAATTCCCAGGTATTAAAGGCTGTTTGGAGCACTTCAATAGGGGATCCTAAATTTGTGACCATGAATTGACTGAAAGATGGTGCTTGTACCGGCTCGCTCATAAGGACTTTCAACTTGCGGTTGCCAAGTACCTTGAGGGACAATATTTGAGGTGGGTCGGTGTCTTTAAAAGACTCGCCTTCAACCAGAATATTGTCAAAGAAAAACGCTTTGGCACGAGAGCTGGTAAATTGACAATGAAACCCAAAATAATTGGCTCTAAAATGTACCGTGTCCTCGACTGTGCCAACCAGTTGAAACTGATGGTGAGTGGAATATTTGGCAAATAGGGACCAGGTACTTAGATGATTGCGAGTTACTCTAATATTAACTGCTACGTTGGTGGTATCCAAAAAACCACGCGTTCCGGTTATGATCTTAATATGGTTAGATATGTCTTGTCGATGGAGACTAATTTCATCCTTAGAACCTCCAATCTGAACGTAGTAGCCATTCAATTCACCAGCTAAATCTGGTAGATCACTAATAAGATATACCCGGCAGAAGTTTTGTGAAGAGGGATTGAATTTCATCTTCACATCAAACTCCCAGGTGCCATTCCTGGTAGTTTGACTGATCGTACTGAGATGTGCTACTCCGGTATTAGTTTCATCCAATTGTAGTTGCTCTGCTTCATTTACTATAAATGAAAGATTATTTCCCATCCAATTTGGTCCAGCAGTAAAATCGCCATCTGAAAAGTCTTCATTAACCTGGCCCCAGCATCCAAGAGGTAGTAAAATAAAACATAATATATGATCTATTCTCATGTAACTTTTTGTTAAATGTGTAGAGCAGGAAAGTATAGAAATGTAGTATCTTTACAAACTCTGTAAAATAAAAAAGACCATGAAATTTGCGATTGTTGGTGCTACCGGGTTGGTAGGCCAGGAAATATTAAGGGTACTGGAAGAACGTAATCTGGACTTCAGTGAGTTGTACTTAGTAGCTTCTCACAGGTCTGTAGGTAAAGAGATCTCCTTTAAGAATAAGGTTTACCAAGTCATCAGTATGGAGGAAGCGGTATCCATTAAACCAGATATTGCTATTTTTTCTGCAGGAGGAAGTACCTCGTTGGAGTGGGCCCCCAGGTTTGCTGAAGTAGGAACCATTGTCATCGACAATTCTTCTGCTTGGAGGATGAATCCCCAGCATAAATTGATTGTGCCGGAGATAAATGCAGCAGCTCTGAGAATCGACGACCGGATTATAGCTAATCCTAACTGCTCAACAATTCAAATGGTTTTGGCTGTAGCTCCATTACAGCAAAGATATGGACTAAAAAGATTGGTAATTGCCACTTATCAATCCGTCACCGGCACCGGCAAAGACGCCGTGGACCAGTTGATGCAGGAACGATCGGGGAATGAAGGTAATGGGGCTTATCCCTATCGCATCGATCTTAATGTTTTGCCTCATATCGATGTGTTTATGGACAATGCCTACACCAAAGAGGAGATGAAAATGGTCCACGAAACCAGAAAGATCCTCCAGGATGAAAATATAGGGATAACTGCCACGGCTGTACGTATTCCAGTTATGGGAGGCCATTCCGAAGCTATTAATGTTGAGTTGAAGGAGGAATTTGATATTGATGAAGTCAGGGATCTGTTGGCCTCTGCTCCCGGAATCATTGTAGAAGATGATATTGAAAATCTCAAATACCCCATGCCGCTCAATGCTCATGGCCATGATGAGGTTTTTGTGGGACGACTACGACGTGATGAATCCCAACCGAAGACCTTAAATATGTGGGTAGTAGCTGACAACCTTAGGAAAGGAGCAGCCACCAATGCCGTACAGATTGCTGAATATATGATGGAGCATTATTTGGTTTACTAGGAATAGCCATGGATATCGCCTCACTTCTGAGCGATCCCGCCCAAAAATTTATAGGAGACCATCAGAAGGATGACCCAGTCCAACTAATGTTGAATCAAAAAGGTGTCCCGGGAGTTTCACTCAGGGAACTGGTACAGCAAATTAAGGCCCGTACACTTGTTAGGAGTAAAATCCCCACTTGGTTTAATACACCCGGTATGGTTTACGGGGAAAGTAAATCACTGGAGCAGTGTTCTTCTGAACAAACTGCTATTTATAAAAGTCAATTAATCTCCGGAAACCATATGGTAGACCTCACGGGAGGACTGGGAGTTGACAGTTTCTTCCTGGGGAAGAGTTTCAATAAGGTAACCTATATAGAAAAAGACCCGTTGTTATGTCGGTTGGCAAATCATAATTTTGGGGTATTAGGTGCTGATCATATTAAGGTGGTAACAGGGGATGCTTCGAAGGTATTTCCACAATTAACCAGCCCTGTTGATTTCATCTATTTGGATCCTGATCGCAGACCTGGTGACCTGCGACGATATAAACTGGAAGAATATCAACCATCACTCCCAGCTGTGCTTCCATTACTTTGGACCTGCTCAGAGCGTATAATGCTAAAACTTGGCCCTATGTTAGATGTTCAGCAAGTTGGTATGATCTTGGGCAACGTTCAGCAAGTTCATGCAATATCGGTCAAAAATGAATGTAAGGAGTTAGTATATATTTTGGAATATGGATTCACAGGACCGATTCAATTTACTGCCACCAACATGTCCGCCGGAGGAACAGTACAATCTTTTAGTTATAAACAGCAAGAAGAAGACATCAGTCAGCCTCAGTATTCTGAGCCCCTGAAATATTTATACGAACCAAATAGCAGTATACTTAAATTAGGTGCTTTTAAGTTGATTTGTAACAGATTTGAGCTTAATAAACTACACCCTAACAGCCATCTATATACTTCAGATGGTTTAGTGGAGGGCTTTCCGGGTCGTACCTTTGAAGTGCAATGGACCACCAGTTACAAGCCGGATGGTATACGAAAGAAGCTGTCAACTGACAAGGCCAACATTACCGTTCGCAACTTTGTCAAAGATGTTAATGCAATTCGAAAAGAATGCGGTTTGAAAGAAGGAGGTACAGACTATTTGTTTGCTACTACTGGTCCAAAGGGTCAACTAATGGTGGTTAATGGACATCGGCTACCAAATACTACTTAACCCATAAAAGGCCCAAAATAAGATCGAAGCAAGGCCGTAATATTTCAGTACCTTTTTGCGGTTGGAGAAGTCTGACCACCAAAATACCATCCAGGGCTTGTAAAGTCCAATAACAACAAGAACACTAAGTACACTGGCCAGGATTATTAAAATAAGTGAGAACTGATAAATCGTCAATTTGCAACAGTCAATCTGCAGTGGTAAATCAAAGAGTCCTTTTTACTTCTTTCTCTTCGAAACCTTCGATCACGTCACCCACTTGGATGTCTTTGAAGTTTTTCAAGCTAATACCACACTCATAACCAGACCTTACTTCTGAAACGTCGTCTTTAAATCGTTTGAGCTGTCCGATTGCACTGGTGTGAACTACTATACCATCCCGCACCAGACGTACTTGATTACTCCGTTTGACCAGGCCTGAGGTGACGTAACATCCTGCTACCGTGCCTACTTTTGAGATCTTAAAGACTTCGCGTACTTCAACGTTTCCGGTGATGACCTCCTCCACGGTAGGGGCAAGCATGCCCTCCATGGCGTCCTTAACGTCATTAATAGCGTTGTAGATCACGGAATAAAGTCTTATTTCAATCTCTTCATTCTCTGCTAACCGGCCGGCGGAATTTGATGGACGTACCTGGAAGCCAACGATAACGGCATCAGAAGCGCTAGCTAATAATACATCAGATTCTGAGATCTGTCCAACCCCTTTATGAATGATATTTACCTCAATTTCATCGGTGGAAAGTTTCAGTAGTGAATCAGACAAGGCTTCTACAGAACCGTCTACATCTCCTTTAACAATGACATTCAACTCCTGGAAGGAGCCAATGGCTAATCGACGACCAATCTCATCAAGTGTAATATGTTTCTTGGTTCGTATGGATTGTTCCCTCTGTATCTGCTCTCTTTTAGTGGCAATTTCACGAGCTTCCCTTTCTGAGTCCATCACATTGAATTTATCACCGGCTTGCGGTGCTCCACCCAATCCAAGAACTGCTGCCGGTGTGGAGGGACCCACATTTTGTAGTTTGTGGCCCCTATGGTCGAACATGGCTTTCACTTTTCCATAATGGGACCCAGCGAGCATTACATCCCCAACTTTGAGATTCCCAGCCTGAACCAGAATAGTGGTTAAATACCCACGCCCCTTGTCCAAAGTAGCTTCAATTACTGAGCCCACAGCATTCTTATTGGGGTTGGCTTTTAACTCCAGAAGCTCAGCCTCCAGTAATACTTTCTCCAGAAGTTCCTCTATTCCTTCACCTGTTTTCGCCGAAATTTCTTGGCACTGATACTTACCACCCCAATCTTCCACCAGCAGGTTAATTTTAGACAATTCCTCTTTTATTTTTTCCGGATTGGAATTGGGTTTGTCGATTTTATTAATTGCGATCACAATTGGCACACCTGCTACCTGAGCATGATTAATAGCCTCTTTGGTTTGAGGCATCACATTGTCATCAGCTGCCACCACGATAATAACCACATCAGTGATTTTCGCTCCTCTGGCTCTCATTGCGGTAAAAGCCTCGTGACCAGGTGTATCAAGGAAGGCAATGCGCTTACCAAGTTCGGTAGTTACATCATATGCTCCAATGTGCTGAGTGATGCCTCCTGCTTCAGCAGCCGTTACATTGGCGCTACGAATGAAGTCCAACAAAGAAGTCTTACCATGGTCAACGTGACCCATGATGGTGACGATAGGTGCGCGGTCCAATAGTTCATTATCAGTGTCCTGATGTTCTTCAACGGTAACTTCGTCTTCTGATGTGGTGAATTCAACATTATAGCCAAACTCATCTGAGATCACGGTAATTGATTCAGCATCGAGTCTTTGATTAATGGACACAAACATACCCAGGCTCATGCATGTAGAAATTACATCATTCACCGATACATCCATCAAAGTGGCCAGATCGTTGGCAGAAATGAATTCTGTCACTTTAAGGGTCTTGGCATCCTCAGCCTGCTGCAGTATTTTCTCTTCCTCTGCTTCTGCTACAGCAGATCGTTTTTCACGACGGTATTTTGAACGACTTACATTGCCTTTTCCTCCACTGAGCTTTGCCAGTGTGGCTTTAATTTGTTCCTGGATTTCCTTTTCAGAAACGTCCTCCTTCTCAATTTTGGATCTTTTGTTACCGCGTCCCTTATGATCGGATCTTTTGCTTTCAGAAGGTGCAATCCTACGACGAGGTCGTTTCTTCTTTTTCCTTTCAGGTTTGTCGTCAGAAGAAGCCACAGGCTTTTCCTTGGGAAGTTCTATTTTCCCCACTACAGTTAGTCCTTTCAGGGCGTCTGCTTTAGCTTCAATAACATCTCTGGGCTCTTCCTTCGGTTCCTCTGTCTCCTTCGGTTCCTCTGTCTCCTGCTTTTCCTCTTTCTCTGCTAATTTTTCTTGCTTTGACTCCTCTGGCTTAGCCACTTTCTTCTCATCCAGATCAATCTTGCCCACTACTTTGATACCTTGCAGTTTGGTTTTGGAGCTTGGGGCTTGCTCAGGCACCTTTTCTGCAACCGGAGCTGGTTCAGGAGGGGCAGGCTCAATAGCTGGCTTTGATTCTACTATTTCTTCTTGAGGAGGGGAGATATTCTTTATAAAGATTTCTTCCTCATCTTCCCTCTTCTTGGCAGTTGATTCTGAATCCGAATCTATTACCAAATTATCCGAATGCTTTATACCTATAGTGAGACTTGAAGCCTCTTTCTTGTCCATCGCTGAGGATGCAAACTCTTTGGCAAGCATTTCAAATTGTTCCAGCGTAATTTTAGTATTTGGCTTGTGTTCCACTTCAAAGCCTTTTGTTTCAAGATGCTCTGCAATTGTAGATAAACCTACATTGAGCTTTCTTGCCACTTGGCTAAGCCTCATTACTTTTTCATCCGCCATATTCAAATATCCCTTTTTTTGTAGTTATTCAAAATTTAGTCCTGTTCAAATTCCTGATTTAGTATTTTGAACACGTCATTAATGGTCTCCTCTTCCAAATCTGTTCTTCGTACCAAATCTTCATGGTTAAGGGCCAGCACACTTCTGGCAGTATCCAATCCAATACGCTTCAATTCCTTAATGATCCATTCTTCGATTTCATCAGAGAATTCTTCCAGGGCCACATCTTCTTCTTCAAATTCTGATAGCTCCCTGAAAACGTCAATCTCCAGTCCTACCAGCTTACTTCCCAACTTGATATTCTGCCCGCCACGGCCAATGGCCAAAGAAACCTGATCCGGTTTAAGATAAACAGACGCCCGCCCTTCCTCTTCGTTTATTTTAATAGAAGAGATTTTTGCCGGACTTAGGGCCCTGCTTATATATAGATCCATATTTTCGGTATAGTTAATTACATCGATATTCTCATTCTGAAGCTCCCTTACAATGCTGTGGATCCGTGATCCTTTCATACCCACACAGGCACCTACCGGATCGATGCGATCATCGTAAGACTCAACGGCCACCTTTGCCCTTTCACCGGGCTCTCTTACCACTCTTTTAATAGTAATTAAACCGTCATATACTTCTGGCACTTCACTCTCAAATAGCCTTTCCAAGAAGGTGGGAGAGGTTCTTGAAAGCACAATTCTGGGATTGCCATTGACCATTTCTACTCTATGAACAATAGCTCTCACACTTTCCCCCTTACGGTATCTGTCTTTAGGAATCTGCTCAGATTTTGGAAGATTCAATTCATTGCCCTCAGCGTCGATCATCAGCACTTCCCTGCTCAGTGTCTGATAAACTTCACCCATGATTATCTCTCCTACCAGTTCCTTGTATTTCTGGAATAAAATGTCTTTTTCAAGATCCTTGATCTTTTGTACCAGCGTTTGTCTGGCTGTCATTACCGCTCTACGACCGAAATCTTCAAGTTTAACTTCTTCAGCTACTTCTTCCCCGATTTCAAAATCGGCCTCGATTTTTTTGGCATCGGTAAGACATATTTTATCATGATCCCAGATGTCTTCTGAATTATCATCAACAATTTCTCTAATCCTCCATATCTCAAGGTCACCTTTGTCGATATTGATAATGATGTCGAAATTGTCGTCATTTTCATATCGTCTCCGAATCATGGTTCTGAATACATCTTCCAGTATCCGAATCATGGTGGGACGATCGATGTTTTTGTTTCTGGCAAAATCTGCAAATACTTCTATTAAATTCAGGTGGTCCATCTCTAATACTTAAAATGACACTAATACATGAGTTGTTTCAATCTCAGTAAAGGGTATTTTTTCTTCTTGGTTCTTTCCCTGTTTTTCAGGTATTTCATCTACAACAATAAATTCCTCCTTTACCTCCTTAAGTTTTCCTTCTACTCGTTCTTTGTTTTTCAGGATGATCTTTAACTTTTTCCCCAGATTTCGATGATATTGACGTAGTAGTTTAAGTGGCCTGTCCAAACCGGGTGATGAAACCATCAGAGTATAGGGATGTTTCATAAGATTCAAAGCCTCCAGGTCTTTGCCTACTTCCCGGCTGACCTGGGAGCACACATCAATATCTATCCCTTCATCTCCGTCCAGGAAAATGGAGATTTTGGTATTGGCACCAGCTTGTTTAGCTCTGATTTCGGTTAAGAAATACCGGTCATCGGGCAGATGGCATGACACTAATTCCTCAAGTTTTCCTCTTAAATCCATTTAGCTCTGTCCATACGCAAAGAGGGGACTATCGGTCCCCTCTTTCAGTTTTGGAAAAAGTTTATTTTCAGGACAAAGGTAATGTAAAAGGGGTTGTAAAACAAGCTTTGATAGAGGGTGAATTTTGGGTGCCGCAGGGTTGGCTTGTGGGTTACAGCTGCCCAATTAGAAATTGCATCTAATTACAAATGATAAATTAGGAATTGGTTCCTGGAGCATAAAGAACAACCAATATTTGCTTTCCAAGGCCATTGTCCTGTCAAAAAAATATACGTTTCCACTTAAGCTCCACGCCTCGCGCTCCATGCCTCTGCCCCATACCCAACTCCATGCAAAAATCTCATAACTCATAATCCATAACTTATAACTAAAAAAACTAACTTTGCAGCCATGCAGCAAAACCTCCAGGTGTATAACAGCTTGTCCTCAAGTAAAGAAAAGTTCGAGCCACTGAACCCACCGTTTGTCGGTATGTATGTTTGTGGTCCCACTGTTTATAGTGATGTCCATATAGGCAATTTACGTTCGTTTTTGAGCTTTGATATTATCTACCGTTATCTGCAACATATAGGTTACCAAGTTCGCTATGTACGTAATATCACCGATGTGGGACATCTTGAAAACGATGCCGATGAAGGAGAGGATAAAATTGCTAAAAAGGCCAAGCTGGAAAATCTTGAGCCTATGGAAGTGGTCCATAAATATACTCAGGGGTTTCACAAAGTGGCTCAAATATTCAATTTAAAGGGCCCCAGCATTGAGCCCTCTGCCAGTGGACACATTATTGAACAAATTGATCTAATTGAGCGGATTCTGGACGCCGGTCTGGCCTATGAGATTAATGGTTCAGTTTATTTTGATGTAATGAGGTATCATAAGCATACGCATTATGGTATTTTATCAGGAAGGGTGCTTGAAGACCTCATCAGCGGATCACGGAAGTTGGATGGACAGGATGAGAAGCGAGGGCCTTTAGATTTTGCCTTGTGGAAAAAGGCTGCCCCTGCCCATATCATGAGATGGCCTTCGCCCTGGAGCGATGGTTTTCCAGGCTGGCACCTGGAGTGCTCAACCATGAGTACCAAATACCTTGGAAAACAATTCGATATACATGGTGGAGGATTGGACCTGAAGTTTCCCCACCACGAATGTGAAATTGCTCAATGTGTAGCGGGTTACGGCGTTTCACCAGCGAAATATTGGATGCATGCAAATATGCTCACCGTAAATGGTCAGAAAATGAGTAAGTCCCTGGGTAATTCTTTCTTACCACACCAGCTGTTCGATGGCGATCATGAACTGCTAGACAAAGCCTATAGCCCCATGACAGTACGGTTTTTTATGCTTCAGACCCACTATAGAAGCACCCTGGATCTGTCCAACGAAGCTTTGACAGCCGCCTCGAAAGGGTATAAAAAACTAGCAAATGGGCTCCGGGTAGTAAGGCAAATTGCCTATCCCACAAATCAGCAGAGTGAAATTAATCAACAGGTTGATCAACAGATCAATCAACTATGTGATAACTGTTATCACGCCATGAACGATGATTTCAACACCGCTAAAACCATTGCCCACCTTTTCAATATCCTGAAGAAAATAAACTCCATGCATACTGGCAATCTAGATATCAGCCAAGTAACACCCCAGACATTTGACCTTATGAAGTCTACTTTTCAGCAATTCACAAAGGAAGTACTGGGCTTGAAAGAAGAGAAGCCAAATGACCCGGTCCAGTTATTAGATATGGTACTTGATGGTTACAGAGAAGCCAAAACCACAAAGAACTATGAAAAGGTCGATTCTATACGGGCTCAGTTGAAAAAACAAGGAATCGTATTAAAAGATATGAAAACAGGAGTCGATTGGGCTTATGAAGAGTAATTACGTATTTTTTCTATTGGTTTTTACACTGTCTTATTCGTGTGACCAGTCTGGCAAATCCGAAGGTCCTAATACCACTCCCAAAGGTTCAATAGTAGACGCTCCAACATTCAATGCGGATTCCGCTTATTCATTCATCCAGCAGCAAGTAGCTTTTGGACCCAGGATTCCTAATACCCTGGCCCATGATCAAGGCGCGGCCTACCTGTATGAGAAAATGTCCTCGTATACGGATCAGGTTACGGTTCAGGAGTTTGATGCTAAAAGTCAATCGGGAGAATTTTACAAGTTCAAGAATATTATTGCCAGCTTTAACCCCCGGGCTAACCGGCGGATTTTATTAGGGGCGCATTGGGATACCAGATCTCAGGCCGATAAGTATACTGCCGACCCCAAAATGCAATTTGACGGAGCAAATGACGGCGCTAGTGGAGTAGGGGTTTTACTGGAGATTGCCCGGTTGTTATCACAGGACTCATTAAACATCGGTGTTGACATGATTCTATTCGATGCCGAGGATCAAGGAGGCCTTGGGCTTGAATGGTGCCTGGGGTCGAAACACTGGAGCAACAACAAGCACCAATCCGGGTACTCTGCATATTTCGGAGTTTTACTGGATATGGTAGGAGCTATAAATGCCACTTTTCCCCATGAACATTATTCAAAACAGTTTGCACCTTCTATCATCAACAAGGTCTGGGAGGAGGGCCATAGAGCTGGGTTCAGCAGTTATTTTGTGTACGGAAGTGGAGGAGCAATTGAAGATGACCATTACTACGTGAATGTCAATGCAAAAATTCCAATGATCAATATTATTGATATGACCCCTGATGGGGCAGAAAGAAATGACGCCTTCAAGTCATACCATCACCGGCCTTCCGATAACATGGACATCATTAGCAAAGAGACCCTAAACGCAGTAGGGACTACGGTAATAAATCTACTATACCGGGAGAATTCTTTAATTCTCTAAAAGGCTTAGTAAATACTCGCCGTAACCACTTTTCTTATAGGGTTGAGCAATCGCACTCAACTGCTCCTCATTGATATATCCCATACGAAATGCCTCCTCTTCAATGCAGCCAATTTTGAGACCTTGCCGGTCCTCTATTACCTGAACAAATTGACTGGCCTGCATTAGTGATTGAATAGTCCCGGTATCCAGCCAGGCAGTCCCCCGGTCTAGAATTCCTACCTGAAGCTCATTCCTGTCAAGATAATACTTATTGACATCTGTGATCTCATACTCACCACGGGCGCTTGGTTTTAGATTCCGGGCAATCTGCACTACCTGGTTATCATAAAAATAAAGCCCGGGAACAGCAAAATTTGACTTTGGGAATTCAGGTTTTTCCTCAATAGAGATGGCTTTATTGTTGTCATCGAATGATACTACCCCATAACGACTAGGATCGTTTACGTGATAGGCAAATACCATTCCACCATCAGGGTTGCTGTTCTGTTGTAATAACTGTCTCAGTCCGGTCCCATAGAAAATATTATCACCCAGGATCAGCGCTACCTTCTCATCTCCAATAAAATCTGCTCCAATAACAAAGGCCTGAGCTAATCCTTCAGGTTTGATTTGTTCTGCATAGTGAAAATCACAGCCCAATCGTTTGCCATTCCCCAACAAATTTTGAAATAGGGGTAAATCATGAGGAGTTGAAATTATAAGAATCTCTCTGATGCCCGCCATTAATAAAATGGACAAAGGGTAATATATCATGGGCTTGTCGTAAACCGGCACTAGTTGCTTGCTAACGGCCATTGTTAGAGGATATAATCTAGTGCCTGATCCTCCTGCCAAAATGATGCCTTTCATTGAGTCGGGTTTATCGGTTGAAATATTGTTCTTGATAATAATTTTGGTATTGTCCGGAAGTCACATGTTCCAACCAATTTTCATTTTCCAAATACCAATCTACTGTTTTTTTCAAGCCCTCTTCCAAATCTAAAGAGGGTCGCCAGCCTAGCTCATTTTGAATTTTACGGGCATCTATGGCATAGCGTAAATCGTGTCCTGGCCTGTCCTTAACAAATTCAATGAGATTTTCCGAATTGGATCTTCCAAGTTTTAGATCCATAATTCGACACAATAAACGAACCAAGTCAATATTCTTCCATTGGTTGTCCCCTCCGATGTTGTAGGTTTCGCCTACCCTTCCCTGATGAAATAGCACATCAATAGCAGCAACATGGTCTTCCACATAAAGCCAGTCCCTGATATTTTCCCCATTACCATAAATCGGCAAGGGCTTCTGGTTATTTATATTATGGATACACAGTGGTATCAATTTCTCTGGAAACTGGCAGGGACCGTAATTATTTGAGCAGTTAGAGATAATTGCCGGCAGCTTATAGGTGTTCATATAGGTCCTGACAAAGTGGTCAGAAGATGCTTTGGAGGCTGAATATGGCGATTTGGGATCGTAAGGGGTAGATTCTGTAAACAGATGCGGTGCGCTTATTGAACCATAAACCTCATCCGTCGAAATATGAAAAAAGAGACAATCAGTGGCGGAGTGCCAATGGTGTACAGCAGCATTTAATAGATTTACGGTTCCCATTACATTGGTTTGTATAAATGAAAGCGGGTCTGCAATGGACCGGTCAACATGAGATTCTGCAGCCAGATGGATAACTCCATTAATGGAATTATCTTGAAAAAGGTTATGAAGTAATTCCGTATCCTCAATGTCTCCTTTGATAAACTGGTAGTTATCTTTTTGTTCTACATCTTTAAGATTTTCCAGGTTCCCAGCATAGGTAAGCTTGTCAAGATTAATAATTTTGTACTGAGGATAATTCAGAACAAATTTCCTAACCACATGGGACCCTATAAATCCCGCACCACCGGTGATTAAAATGTTTTTCTCCAACACTATTTTGTTTTCGATAATGTTTGTTGCCATTTCCAGGTGTCGACCAACGCTTGTTTCATGGTTTTGGTGGTTTTCCAATTAAGCACTTCCTCAGCCTTTTTCACACTTGCAAAAATTTGCTCAATGTCTCCCTCACGCCGGGGGCCCACACGATAGTTTAATCGAACACCAGCTACCTCCTCGAAGGTTTTAATCACTTCCATTACACTGGTGCCTTTGCCGGTTCCAAGGTTGAAGACCTCATAATAGCTGCTATTGGACTGTTTTTTCAGATATGTCAACGACTGTACGTGAGCATCTGACAGATCCATCACATGAATATAATCACGGATGCATGTGCCGTCGGGTGTATTGTAGTCGTCACCAAATACTGTTAGTACCTCTCGAATTCCAGCTGCTGTTTGAGCAACGAAAGGTACCAGGTTATTCGGGGTTCCGAGGGGAAGTTCTCCAATTTTAGCAGATGGGTGTGCCCCAATAGGATTAAAGTATCTCAAGGAAACAGCTTTAAGGTCAGCTGTACTGCTGACAACATCAAGAATGATATCTTCACATATTTTTTTAGTGTTGCCGTAAGGTGAGGCTGCAGATTTTCGCTCTGTACTTTCCGTTACCGGCAATTCATCCGGTTGGCCGTATACTGTGCAGGATGATGAAAATACCAGGTTGGACACCTTGAATTGCTCCATGGCTTTAAGCAACACCATTAGTGAATCGAGATTATTTCCGTAGTATAAAAGAGGCTGCTCCACTGATTCACCTACTGCTTTACTGGCGGCAAAGTGAATGACGCCTTCGAATTTATGTTTATCAAAAATAGAGCTTAGCATACCCCAATCCCTGCAATCACCTCGGTAAATGATTATGGATTTCTGAAGAATATCCTGAATGCCATCTATGACCTCTGGAGTGGAGTTGCTAAAATCATCCAGAATGATAGGTTGGTAGCCTGCATTGACCAGGGAGATCACCGTATGTGATCCAATGTAACCAGCACCGCCGGTAACCAGCACTTGTTTGGAATTTGACATGGGCCAAAGTTAGCTAATAGTTATAAGTTATGAATTATGTGTTAATAGTTTTTCCGATGACCAGTAATGATCTGAGATCCGAGATCTCAGATCATTACTGGTTCATCTGGATTGAAATGTATAATTTTACTACGGACCAATTATTTCCGATGAACCAACAGTGATGGAATTTTCCCTCAACGAAAATCAGTTAATGATTACGGACATGATCCAGGATTTTGCTACCAAGGAGATTGTACCATATCAAAAGGAGTGGGATGAGTCTCAGGAGTTTCCTATACCATTATTTAAAAAATTAGGAGCACTGGGTTTAATGGGGGTGTTGGTCCCTGATAAGTACCAGGGATCAGGTTTCGGATATACTGAATATGTGACGGTAATATCCGAGATCTCTAAGTTCGATGGTTCTATAGGATTGTCGGTTGCTGCCCATAACTCCCTTTGTACTGGCCACATACTACAATTTGGCAATGAGCAACAAAAACATCAATGGTTGCCAAAGCTGGCTACAGGAGAATTTATTGGGGCATGGGGACTTACCGAGCCGAATACCGGTTCAGATGCAGCCAATATGAAGACTGTGGCAGAAAAAAAAGGCTCTGACTGGGTGATCAATGGCTCCAAGAATTTTATCACCCATGGAAATTCCGGTGATATCGCGGTGGTAATTGCACGTACCGGGAAAACTGGAGACAGCCATGGAATGACTGCATTTGTTGTGGAAAGGGGGACTTCAGGGTTTACAGGCGGACGAAAAGAGAACAAACTTGGGATGAGGGCCTCAGAAACCAGCGAAATGATATTTGACAATTGTATACTTCCTGATACCAACCGGCTAGGTGAAGTAGGTGATGGGTTTATTCAGTCACTAAAGGTACTTGATGGTGGGCGAATTTCAATTGCTGCCTTAAGCATTGGAATTGCCAAAGCGTCTCTTGAGGCATCAATTAAATACTCTAAGGAAAGACATCAGTTCAATCAGCCCATTGCCAATTTTCAAGGAATTTCCTTTAAACTAGCCCAAATGGCTACAGAATTGGAGGCAGCCAGTCTGTTGACGTTTAGAGCAGCTGAATTGAAAGACAAAAACCAGAAGGTAAGTAAGGAGGCTGCAATGGCCAAGTACTACGCTTCAGAAATAGCCGTGAAACTAGCAAATGAAGCGGTGCAGATCTTTGGAGGTTATGGCTACACTAAAGATTACCCCGTAGAGAAATACTACAGGGATGCCAAGCTTTGTACAATTGGGGAGGGCACTTCAGAGATCCAAAAAATTGTAATAGCACGTTATATTTTGGAATAAATTGAATTTGTTTATTTAGGAGTTTTGTTTAAATTTGCCTCCCGTTAAATATAAAGAGTAGATGATAATAGTAAACGTTAAGGAAAACGAATCCATAGATAGGGCTTTAAAGCGATTTAAGAAAAAATTTGAGCGTACGGGGGTGCTAAAAGAATTACGTAGTCGTACACATTTTGTTAAGCCTTCAATAAAAAGAAGAACCGTAAAACTAAAAGCGGCTTATCGTCAAAAGATGTACGCCGAAGAGAATTATTAACTTTTTTTTCTATCGCTTTATCATTAAGTTTATTTGAGGTAAGGATTCAAATTGAACTTAGTGGTTTCTTCTTTTTTAAAATACCTGGAATTTGAAAAGCGATGTAGTCAACATACCCTCAAATCTTACCGCAACGATCTTGACCAATTTGAAGCCTTTCTTCAAACCGAGCTTGTACCGGTATCGCTGGGAAAGGCGGAACATCAACACATCAGGGGTTGGCTGATTCAAATGGTGCAGTCGGGCTTATTGGCCGCCACCATAAATCGCAAGATCGCCACTTTACGGTCCTATTACAAGTATTCCCTTCGTCACAACTTGATTCAACACGATCCTTCTTCCAGGGTCAAAATGTTAAAATCGGGGAAATCCTTGCCGGTGTTTGCCAAGGAATCGGAATTGACCAAAGTCTTGGACCAAATGATCTTCATGGAGGGATTCAAAGGTCATCGGGATCAATTGGTAATGGAGTTCCTTTATTCAACGGGTGCACGTTTATCGGAACTGGTTAATCTACTTGAGCGTGATATGGATATTGACCAGGCTCAAGTGAAAGTGTTGGGCAAACGAAATAAACAACGGATCATTCCAGTACCCAAACCTTTGATACCAATAATCTCAAACTATCAAATATTAAAGAAGAAGGAATTCCCAGGTAACTACTCACCCTATTTAATCGTTAGTAATAGTGGTAGGCAGAGTTACCCGATGCTTATTTACAGGATCGTGAACAAAGCCTTAAAATCCTTGGGTTCACTGGAAAAACAAAGTCCACATATCTTGCGTCATACTTTTGCTACTCACCTTTTGAACAAGGGGAGCAGAATTGAATGCAGTTAAGGAGTTACTGGGGCACAGTAGTCTGGCAGCAACCCAGATTTATACCCATAATACTATTGAAAGGCTGAAAGAAGTATTCAATCAGTCTCATCCAAAAGCTTAATAAAATAAAACTAAGTTACTATGATTCTACGTATGCACTCCGTTCATTTTGATGCCGACCAAAAATTGTTGGACTACGTTCAAAAAAAGGTCGATAAAATGGAAACTTTTCATGACCGAATTATTGATGGAGAAGTCACTATGCGGCTTGAAAAAAGTCAGCTAAATAAAAAAGAAGTGTTCGGAAATAAAACCGTGGAATTGAAGATCAATATCCCACGTCGGCAACTGTTTGTGAAAGACTCCTCAAATACATTTGAAACTGCTATTGATGTGGCTTTAGAGAGAATGTCAAGAAAACTCAAAAGACAAAAGGAAAAAAGACAAACCAGAAAGGTTAATATCAACGCAAAATAGCTTTACAAGCTAAATGCCGTTTTTACCTGTTCGACATGATCCAGCTTTTCCCAGGTAAAACACTCAACTTCTTTGTGGGTGGTTTTCCTAACAATTTCTTCTCCTGACTCCACATTTCGAACCTCTATATATTGAAGTGATACAGATTTAAAAAAAGGCTTACGGCCCATATGGCCATAGGCAGCGGTTTCAAAGAAAATGGGGTTATTCAGTCCGAACCTTTCTATGATCTTTTTTGGTCTCATGTCGAATATTTTCAAGATTTTCTCTCCTATCTTAGAGTCACTTATGTCCAATCGACTGGTTTGAAAAGTATTTACGGTCAAGGATACCGGTTCCGCAACGCCAATGGCATATGCAACCTGAACCAATATTTCCTCAGCGACTCCTGCAGCCACCAGGTTCTTAGCGATATGGCGACAAGCATATGCTGCACTGCGGTCAACTTTGGTAGCGTCTTTACCGGAGAATGCACCGCCTCCGTGGGCACCTTTACCTCCGTAGGTATCGACAATTATTTTACGTCCTGTTAGGCCTGCATCACCGTGTGGACCACCAATAATAAATTTACCAGTAGGATTGATATGATAAACAGTATCTTTCAAGTATTCCTGGGGTAGTACATGGGGTACCACATGTTCGAGAATGTCTTTGTTAATCTTAGCCAGCATGGCGTTCTCAGCTTCTTTCCGTGCTTCCGGGGTATCGTTAACGGGCTTAATAAATTCATCGTGTTGAGTTGAAATAACTACAGTATGTATGTGGTCTATTTTATCGTCATCGGTATACTCTACGGTTACCTGAGATTTGGCGTCGGGCCTTAAATAGGGCATAAGCTCAGATTGCTCCTTTCTTATATGAGCTAGTCGCTGTACCAACTTGTGGGAATAAGCCAAAGCCATAGGCATGAAGTCTGGGGTTTCCTTCGATGCATAACCAAACATCATCCCCTGGTCCCCTGCTCCTTGTTCTTTCCCGTCCATTTCATCAACACCTTGCGCAATATCCGGGCTTTGGCTATGGAGTGTCACCATAATACCGCAAGACTCGGCATCAAATTTATAGTCATCCTTATTGTAGCCAATGCGTCTAATGGTATCTCTAACTACATCCTGTACCTCAACATAGGCTTTGGTGGTTACTTCACCTCCTACCACCACTAGGCCAGTAGTAACGAAAGTTTCACATGCAACCCGGGAATTTGGATCCTGCATAAGCATGGCATCTAAAATGGCATCGGAAATTTGATCTGCAATCTTATCCGGGTGTCCCTCTGAAACAGATTCAGATGTAAAAAGATATGGCATTATTGTATGGATTAGGGCACAAATTTAGCCATAAATTGTTATTAGCAAAGTGTGGCATATCTAAATATGGGATTACTAGGCTTGAAGTAAAAATATTGTGGGAATTTTATGCAAATCAGGCAACTGTCCATGCCACTGGGATACTTTTTTGGTCCTTACATCCTCAGTTAATGCGGAAAGATTACAGGCGAAACAAATATTGGTTTGATCTGCACAACTATCTAATAGTGCATCCGCTAATGCTCTATTGCGATAGGGGGTTTCTATAAAAATTTGAGTTTTCCCCGTTTTAAGCGACTCATTTTCAATGGACCTGATCTTTTTTATGCGCAAAGTTTTATCGATCGGTAAATAACCATGGAATTCAAAGTGTTGACCGTTCATTCCGCTGGCCATCAGTGCGAGAATAACAGAGGAAGGACCTACCAATGGTGTCACTTTCACTTTGTTTCGATGAGCCCACTGTACAATTTGGTTGCCAGGATCTGCAATAGCTGGGCATCCTGCCTCAGATATGACCCCTACGGATTTCCCGCGGGATAAAGGTGATAACAGTTCGCTTAGTTCATGTTCAGTCGAGCGCTTGTCAAACACTTCAAAGTGTAACTCGGAAATAGTTCGAAGTTTTAACGACGAGATGTATCTGCGGGCAGTTTTCACATTTTCAACCAGGTAGTAATCAATTTCTGAAATCACCTGTTTGATCTGTGGTGTAATCACCAAATCTTGAGTTTTCTGGGCGATGGTGCTGGGAATTAAATAAATTTGTGCGAAATCAATGTTCATAGCTTCATCCAAATGAGTCTTCCATTTTCTCTACTGTGCTTTTTTACTACCAAGTTTAATTAATCAACTCTGGTGTAAAAATTTCTGGACCATTTCCAAGAATACCTGTGGGGCCTCGGCATGAACCCAATGCCCAACTTCAGAGACCGTACTTATAGTGGACTGTGGGAATTGCTGGTGAATGGCACTATAGTCTTCTTCATTTATATATTTCGATAACCCACCCCGAATGAATAGTGTAGGAATTTTGATCGATGCGTTGGCGGGAAGGGCCTTCCCAACCTCATCAATTTGGTCATTTATGACTTTAAGATTAATGTTCCATTTAAATGATTTGTTTGAAGTTCTTTTCAGGTTTTTTAGTAAAAACTGCCGAATTTCTGGTTCATGAACAAATTTGTTCAATAAATCATCTGCTTGTCTCCGACTTGTCAACTCTTTGGGGTTTATTGATGAAAGCCCATCCAGAATTTGTTGGTGACCAACAGGATATTTTTTGGGAGCAATATCCACAACTACTAATTTTCTAATACGGTCAGGATTCCGAACAGTATGGAACATTGCTGCCTTTCCTCCCATAGAATGACCCAGAATAGCATAATCCGTTACATCGAGGTCATCCATAAGATTTCCCAAGTCCTTGGCCATAACTTCATAGTTGAATTTTTGATGATGAAAGGACTGTCCGTGATTGCGTAAATCCACTAAGTATACAGTTGAGTTTACTGCCAGATGCTTAGCTATACCCATCCAATTATCCAGTGAACCGAAGAGACCATGTAAAATAATCAATGGAGGCCCTTTGCCGATAATTCGGTAATTGAGGAGCATCTGCTTACAATAGTTGTCTAAGATACAATTGGATGGTGTTTTCCAGTCCATAGTATAGGGCATCACATACAATGGCATGACCAATCGACACCTCATCAAGGAAGGCCATGGAGGTCTTGAAAAACTTGAGGTTTTTCAGATCCAGATCATGTCCTGCATTGATTGCTAAACCGCAATCATGGGCTAATTTTGCAGCCGACATATAATCGACGATGGCTTTTTGTGGATCGTCAGTGTACTGGCTGGCATATTGCTCTGTATAAAGTTCAATACGGTCGCATCCTATCTCTGCTGCTTTTTCAATACGTTCTCCGATCGGATCTATAAAGATACTGGTTCGTATTCCAAATGATTTCAAATGACCTACAATCTCTTCAAGTTGGCTTTTATGTTTTTTGGTATCCCAACCTGCATTGGAGGTAATCACGTCCGGTGCATCGGGTACCAAGGTGGCTTGAGTGGGTTTAACAATTTCTACCAACTTCAAATAGCGATCATCTGGATAGCCTTCGATGTTAAATTCTGTGGTAACTACATCTTGAAGATCCAACACATCCTGATAGGTAATGTGTCGTTCGTCAGGTCTGGGGTGGACGGTTATACCCTGGGCGCCGAATGACTCACAGTCTAATGCGACTTTTATAACATCCGGATTATTACCTCCTCTGGCATTGCGTAAGGTAGCAAATTTGTTAATATTTACGCTTAACTTGGTCATTCCGTGATTTGAGGGATGGTAAATTTACGTAATAATAAGTTAAATAAAATGAGCTTAAAGAAACAGATAGATGAGGATTTAATGGTAGCCATTAAGGCTCAGAATAAAGATGAGACTAGGGCATTGAGGGGGATTAAGTCAATGATCTTACTATCAGAAACTGAAAAAGGAGCCGCTGGTGAGCTGTCGGAAGAGGCGGAATTAAAATTGCTGACGAAAGCTGCCAAACAACGACGGGACTCAGCCAAGCTATATTCAGACCAAGATCGTGAGGACCTGGCCGTTATTGAAACCGCAGAGTTGAAAATTATCTGTAAATATCTCCCTAAGCAATTATCAGAAGAGGAACTGACAGATATATTGAATCAAATAATTGCTGAAGTTGCCGCGGTTGGACCCCAAGATATGGGAAAGGTCATGGGAGCAGCAAACAGAACCTTAAAAGGAAAGGCTGATGGAAGCGCTATTGCCAAAGTAGTTAAAACCCTCTTAAACCAATAATTGCCAATTGTGAATGCTACAGATATTATATTGTTGCTAATTTTGGGTTTCGCAGGCTACCGGGGCTATCAACGGGGCTTTATGGTAAGCCTATTATCAATAGTAGCATTTTTAGTAGCTACTGTATTGGCCTTTTACTTCCTTGATTGGGGCGTACATATGTTGGATGATCTGGTGGAAGGATTCAGCGGTGTCCTTCCTTACCTTGCTTTCGTGTTGATCTTTATAGGTGTTGCCATAGCCATAAATGTAATTGGCAAGGCATTTAAAACAGCCATTGACCTAACATTGTTGGGAAGCTTTGATAGCATTGCCGGGGGAATGCTTGGGGTACTTAAATGGGCGTTTGGTCTTAGTCTTTTGATCTGGCTTTCCAATCAGGTGGGAATTGAAGTACCTCCTGGCTTGCAAGAAGGCTCTTTGCTTTACTCCAAAATCGAACCGGTAGCTCCAATGGTAATTGATGGTATTTCAGAGTACCTGCCATTCCTAAAAAGCCTTTTCCAGTCTATAGCGGAACGTATAAGACCAGCTATTCCATGAGATAAGATTACCAGTATATTGAAAAGAGGTATTAATCTAGTATTTTGCGACAAGCTCAACCAACAAAATGAATCTGGTAGTACATAGAGAAGGGAAATTTAGCTTTATTGACGAAGGTAAAGGTGAAGTATTACTCTTGTTACATGGATTGTTTGGGGAATTGAGTAATTGGGAAAGTGTGGTTCATCGATTCAAGGGTCGCTACCGGGTCCTAATACCCCTATTGCCAATTAACGAGATGCCTCTGAAACAAGCGGGTCTTGAAGGGTTAGTGAAATTCGTAGAAGAGTTTGTTACATTGAAGAAATTACGGGATATTACTGTAATGGGGAATTCATTGGGCGGTCATTTGGCAATAATATATTCCTTGCACCGGCCAGAGTACATTAAAAGGTTAATACTGACCGGGAGTTCTGGGCTTTTTGAAAACTCAATGGGGGGATCCTTTCCTAAGCGTGGAGACTATAAATATATAAAAGAACGGGTGGAATATACTTTCTATGATCCGAAAACCGCCACCAAGGAATACGTTGATGAAGTATTTGAAACTACCAAAAGTATTCCAAAGGCTATGAGAATTGTGGCGATTGCCAAGTCTGCGCAAAGAAACAATATGGCTAATGATATCCCCAATATTAAAACTCCGACACTGTTGATATGGGGACTTAATGATACCATCACACCTCCAATGGTTGCACATGAGTTCAATCGACTGATCCCCAACTCAAAATTACGTTTCATCGACAAGTGCTGCCATGCACCAATGATGGAGCACCCTGAAAAGTTTAATGATTTAGTAGAGGAATATATGCTGGAAGATTATGGTAGCTAGAGAGTTAATTAACCATATGATCCCTCCCTTGAAGAAAAGCGATTCAGCAAAGAAGGCAACCGCATGGATGGAGGAATTGCGTGTTAATCAACTACCAGTAATTGAACACGGAGTCTACTGTGGTCTGATTTCTGAAGAACTCATCTTGGGAAAAAATGATAACTCCAAAGTTGTAGCGGAATATGACCTCCAAGGAAAATCCTGCGTAGTTAACGAAAATCAGCACTTCTACGATGTGTTGAAAATAGTATCAGACCATAGCGTGCAACTAGTGGCAGTTCTTGATGATGATAAGAAGTTTCTTGGCGTAATATCCATAAAGGATACAGTTACTGCCTTTGCCCAATCTGCAGCTGTACAAAGCCCTGGAGGTATAATAATTCTAAGTCTTAAACAAATAGATTATTCTCTGGCAGAGATTAGCCGTTTGGTAGAGTCCAACGATGCCAAAATACTTAGCAGTATTGTCAATAATGACATTTTTGATGCCAATATGCTCAAATTGACACTTAAGGTCAACAAGACAGACCTGAGTGCCATTATTGCAACCTTTGAAAGGTTTGAGTATAATATCATAGCAAAGTTTGAGGAGAGCAAAATGGAATCAAGTGATAAGGAACGGCTGGATATTCTGTTTAAATACTTAGACATGTAGCACTTGAGTGCTCGATTACTATGAAAATTGCCATCCACGGTAGAAAAATAGACGAAAAAAGCAGGCCGTACATTCAACAATTACTAGAATGTGTTCGTGAAAAAGGTTCAGAGATCGTGGTTTCCAGTGCATTTTTAAAAAATTTGAAAGAGACAGGCCTTAGTCTGGAGGAGAATGATAGTTTCGATGGTAAGTCCGGGTTGGAGGATGTAGATTTTGTATTTAGCGTAGGAGGGGATGGCACTTTACTTGAGACGGTTTCTTATGTTGGGGAACTAGAATTACCTATTGTGGCCATAAATACCGGGCGGTTAGGTTTCTTAGCTACCATTTCAAAAGAGATGATCCCACAGGCGGTGCAGGCATTATATCAAAACGAGTTTTCTTTTGAATATCGAACCTTACTCAAAGTACACTCAGATAAGGACATATTTAATGGGAAGAATTTTGGACTAAATGATTTCACCATTCTGAAAAAAGATACCTCCTCTATGATCACAGTGCATGCGTATATTGACGGGGAGTATTTGAATAGTTATTGGGCTGATGGCTTGATTGTTGCCACTCCCACGGGATCTACAGGTTATTCTTTAAGTTGTGGTGGTCCGGTAGTGTTGCCACAGTCAAATAATTTTATAGTGACACCAGTAAGTCCACATAATCTCACCGTCCGTCCCATGGTGGTCTCTGACAATAGCGTAATTTCATTTGAAATCGAAGGCAGGAGCAAAAATTTCCTGGTCTCATTGGATACCCGGTCCTATACGGTTGATGCATCATTTCAAATGGCCATCAGTAAAGAGGACTTTCAGGCAAAGTTAGTAAAATTAGATGGGTACAATTTTTTAGATACCCTCAGAATGAAGTTGAACTGGGGATACGATGCCAGGAACTAACGACGTTGCTTTTATTTTTATAATTAAAATCTTATATCTAACTTTGTTTTGTACTATTTTTTGAAGCTAAGAGATAAGCAAGTTCATGAGTAGATTAGTAGCTGGTATTTTTTTACTGCTATTTATATTTCATTCACAGCATACAGTGGCTCAACGATTCGGTCCCGGATCTAATAACCCCAGAAGTTCTATTTTTACTATTAATAAGAAGTATACCAGCTTAGGCATTAGTGTAAATGCACTTAACTACTTTGGTGATCTTGCTCCCACGGATGAGTTATTGAGTACTAACCTTAGTCTTACCAGGGTTGGATTTGGGTTGTTTGTGTCCAGACGTTTGGGGCCTAGGTTTACTACCCGAATAAGCATTAATTGGGGAAGAGTAAAAGGGGATGATTTTGAGTCAGCTGACCCCGATGGTGAATTAGCCCGATATCGCTATGTACGCAATCTCCAGTTTAGAAATGACATCAAAGAATTTTCGGTGGTCGGGATATTTGATCTGGTAGAGAATCTGGGTACCTACAGGTCACGCAAAGGGACGGTACCCTATATATTTGCGGGAGTAGCTGCATTTCATCACAATCCTAAAGCGCTGGTACCGGAAGTGGACGTTAACAATGGCAATGCCTCATTTCCCAATGCGGGTGAATGGATAGACCTGGCACCATTTAGAACAGAGGGTGTGTCATATAAAAAAGTTCAGTTTGCCATACCATTTGGCATGGGTCTACGTTTTAAGGTGGAAGAAAGGTGGAATCTGGCATTTGAGGTGGGTTTTAGACAACTATTTTTTGATTACATAGATGACGTATCTAACGATTTTGTGGACCTTGGCTCATTATCGAGTGATTTGGCCCGGGCATTATCGGATAGATCAAGAGAAGTGACGGCAGTAGATTCAGGTATAACCAGAGAAACTGGATTGATTCCAAACCGCATGGAAAGTTATATTTCGCCTTTTGATGGCAACACTTACACAACCATCGCAGGTTATGGCAGGGATGCCAAGGATAACATTAGAGGAAACAATTCCGATAATGACATCTACGTCATGACAGGGTTCCATATTAGTTATATTCTACCAAATAGCAGGTTTAAACGGGCAAAATTCAGGTAAGATTAGAGAGGTATGAGAATTACTGGAATGATTAAGCAAATTGTGTTGCTGATGATTTTGGGGGTGTTTAGCCAAGCCATTAAATCACAAGGGCTTGAGATAGGAGGTGGATTGGGCACTTCATTCGCCACCGGAGACGTTACCAGAGGATTTGAGCTCAATGAGTTAGGGTTTGCAGGTCAGTTGTTCATCAGGTATAATTTGAGCAATGTCGTTAGTGTACGGGGAACTGGTCTGATAGCTCAAGTAAAGGGTGATGATAATACCAACCCCATTGATCCGTTTGCGGAATTACGGGGATTTGACTTCCAAAGAATTAATTTGGAAGCCTCGGCGGTAATAGAATATAATTTTCTCGACTACAAGGAACGTAATTCCTTGATTAACTGGTCGCCGTATTTCTTTATCGGAGGCGGCCTTAGTTCCGCTAATACCAGGCAATCGAGTGATAACTCCGCTAGAATTCAGCCGGTAATCCCCATGGGGGTGGGACTAAAGTATCGATTAAATAAACAATGGAATCTGGAATTTGAGTTTGGAGCCAGGAAAACTTTTTACGACCAACTGGATAAAGTATCAAGTGTTGCCAACCCCAATAAACTGGCTCCAAGGTATGGAAATGAATTAGATAAGGACTGGTATTATTTTACTGGAATATCCATTAGTTACACCTTTTATTCGGTCCCCTGCCCCTTTGATTACAATTAGTCCTTCTTGTTAAATATTGTTAAAGAATAGCATACCTTTTCTTTAAAAGTAAGCATTTTCGTACCTTGCGCATTAATTTCAGCACCCATTATTAATCATGAGGGAAAAACTGGATACTAACAATTTGCCTCGTCACATAGCGGTGATAATGGACGGTAACGGACGTTGGGCCAAAAAACAGGGTGCCAAAAGGATTTTTGGGCACCAAAGTGCAATTAAGTCGGTTAAGGACATTACAGAGAGTTGTGTGGAATTGGGTATTGAGTATTTGACGTTGTATACATTTTCTACTGAAAACTGGAATCGACCCAAAATAGAGATAGATGGCTTGATGACCATATTGGTGTCATCATTGCGAAAAGAGCTTGATACACTACAAAAAAATGAGGTAAGTCTTTTCGCTATAGGGGATCTTCAAAATTTGCCAAGGTATTGTCAGAAACAACTCCGGGAGACGATGGAAATCACCAAAGATAACACCAAAATGCGATTGACGCTGGCACTCAGTTACAGTGGGAGATGGGAACTGTTGAAGGCTGTCAGGAAAATGGCACTGGACGTACAAATGGGAAAAATCAATGTTTCTGATATCAATGAGAGTCTTATGGCTTCAAATCTGGAAACCAGGGGAATGCCAGATCCTGAGCTTTTGATCCGTACAAGTGGTGAGATGCGTATAAGTAATTTTTTGCTGTGGCAAATCGCTTACACGGAATTATTTATAACAGACGTTCTATGGCCAGACTTTCGCAAAGAACATCTGTATCAGGCGCTTATGGCTTATCAATCCCGTGAGCGTAGATTTGGCAGGATCAGTGAACAAGTAAATACTTGAAGATTAAGCTGATGAAGTGGAAATTTGCGGTTATATGGTGTTTGATGGTTAACGTTACCGCCAATGCACAAATCGGATTAAGACTGGGAGGAGACCCAAAACCAACAGTTAGCTATTCTAACCCACAGGAATATGAACTTGCTGAGATTGAAGTATCCGGGACGGAATTTTTGGATAATAATGCGCTGATCTCACTTTCAGGCTTAAAGCTTGGAGACCGGATTAAAGTACCTGGAGATGATATTACCAATGCCCTGAAAAAATTGTATGGTCAGGGTATTATAGAGGACATAAAAATATATCTCATCAAGGTTGAGGATGGAAAGGCTTACCTCAATATCGAAGTGAAGGAAAGGCCGCGTATGAGGTCCGTGCACTTTACCGGTATAAATAAAACCCAGCAAGGTGAACTATCAGATTTGATCGATCCAATCCGTGGTAAAGTTGTTACCAAAGCCCTTGTTAAAAATGTTGAAATGGGTATTCGTACCCATTTTGTAGAAAAAGGCTATTTGAACACTGAAGTGTCCATTGAGCAACAACAAGATACCTTACTTAAGAACAGTGTAAGACTATTAATTGAGGTGGACAGAAAAAGTAAGGTTAAGATTAACAAGATCTATATTACTGGCAATGAAAATATTTTGGACTCCAAATTGAAAAAGAAAATGAAGTCCACCAATGAACATATTCGTTTTAACATATTGGAGGATTGGGCAAGGCGGCTTTTTGCAGCAAGTCCAAAAACCTTAAAACAAATGGCAGACTCCTCACATGAGGTAAGCAGGCAACAGGTCAAGAAATACATTAATGATCATGTGAAGTTGAATTTTTTCAATAGCTCAAAGTTTGTACAGTCTGAATACGAAGTTGACAAAGAAAGCCTGGTGCAACATTATAACTCCAAAGGCTACCGGGATGCTAATGTACTAGAAGATTCAGTTTATCGATTCGATGATGATAATGTTGATGTTGCATTGGAAATTGAAGAAGGCAAGAGATATTATTTTAGGAAAATTGACTGGATAGGAAACTATGTATATGATGATCAAACACTAACAGCAGTGTTAGGCATAAATAAGGGAGACCCTTATGATATGGAGAAGGTTAATGAAAGGTTGAATTTCAATCCAAATGGCCCGGATATCAGTTCACTTTATATGGACGATGGGTATTTGTTCTTCAGTGTGAATCCTGTGGAAGTACGCATAGATGGGGATTCCATTGATGTGGAAATGCGGATTTTTGAAGGGAAGCAGGCTACAATTAGCAAGGTAATTATAAAAGGGAACGACAGAACCAGCGATCATGTGATCAGGCGTGAGATAAGGACGCTACCCGGGCAAAAATTTAATCGGTCACTTTTGATTCGAACACAAAGAGAGCTTTCTCAGATGGGATATTTCGACCCGGAACAAATTGGATTGAATCCAATTCCAAATCCTGCTGAGGGGACGGTTGACATTGAATATACGCTGGTAGAAAAACCAAGTGATCAAATAGAACTATCAGGAGGTTGGGGTGGCAATTTCGGGTTTGTTGGAACTGTGGGACTTATTTTCAATAATTTTTCTCTTCGAAATATTCCACACATGGAGAATTGGAGACCACTGCCGGTAGGAGATGGCCAAAGATTGGCTCTTAGGATCCAGGCCAATGGCAAGCAATTTCAAAATTATAGCCTCACATTTTCTGAGCCATGGCTCGGTGGTAAAAAACCCAACAGTCTATCAGTAAGTTTAAGTCGGGCTGTTCAAAGAAACGTAAATATATTTACCAGTGAGACATTCGGTGAGCTTAAGCTAACCAGTGCCACCGTTGGGTTGGGCAGGCGGGTGAGATGGCCGGATGATTTCTTCACCTTAACCAATTCATTGCGTTTTCAAAAATATGAACTTACGGACTTTAATATTAGTAAGCTAGGCTTTAGTACGGGTGATGCCAACAGCATTGTTTTCAACACCACACTTGCCAGAAGCAGCATTGACAATCCTATGTTCCCTCGAGAGGGTTCTTCCTTATCCTTAAGTATTGATCTAACCCCGCCTTATTCGAATTGGAGAGATATTGACTACGAAACTGCACCTAATGAAGAAAAATTTAAATGGGTGGAATACCACAAAGTAATGTTTGATGCTTCGTTCTTCACCAGGGTCATAGGCGATTTGGTTATAAATGCACGGGCGCACCTTGGATTTTTGGGATCGTACAATGAGAAAACCGGAATTTCTCCTTTTGAAAGATTTTTCCTGGGTGGAGACGGTTTAGGGAATCAGAATTTTGGGATTATTGGAACCGATCAGATAGGGCTTCGGGGATATGAGAATCAAGCCATTACACCCCCTAGATACTCCATTGATGGCCGTAGGTTGGGCGACGAGGAAGTTGACGGAGGGGTAGCGTTCACTAAATATGTCATGGAGTTGCGCTATCCAGTGTCTCTGAATCCCAGCGCTACTATATATGTATTGGCATTTGCTGAGGGGGGTAATAACTTCTATACGTATGATGACTACGACCCATTTAGTTTGTTTAGATCAGTGGGTGTGGGTGCCCGGATCTTTATGCCTGCGTTTGGTCTAATTGGTATTGATTGGGCTTATGGATTTGATACAGTTCCTGGACAAATAGAACCCAGTGGTGCTCAGTTCCATTTCTCAATAGGACAACCAATTCGCTAGAAAAATGAAAAAAGTTGGTATAATAGTTGTTGTGTTGTTAATGTCTCAGGAGATTTTTTCCCAAAAATGGGGTTATATAGATGCTACCTACATTTTACAGACGATGCCTGAGTATGAGGAGGTTCAGCAGGAATTGGACAAAGTGTCACAACTATGGCAGGAAGAGATTGCCAGTATGAGATTAGAAGTACAAAGTTTGCATGATTCATACCAGGCAGAGGAGGTTCTACTGACTGAAGAGATGAAACAGGAGCGGATGTCAGCAATAAAGGAAAAGGAAGAAACTAGCCAGGTATATCACAGAAAAGTGTTTGGGTACGAAGGTTTGTTTTTTTTGAAGAAGAAGGAATTATTAAAACCAGTACAAGATAAGTTGTTTGATGCAGTCGAGAAAATAGCAAAAGCAAAAAGGTTAGAACTTGTTTTCGACAAATCTGGTGATTATGCAATTATATATTCTAACCCGGTTCATGACTATACCGACTTCGTCCTTGAAGAGTTAGGGCTTGGGGACAAAGCAGATGTAATCGAATAAAAATTTATTAACTATAGGAGAAATGAAAGCTTTTAAAATATTACTCACAGTTACATTAATGGTGATGGGATCACTTGGGCTTCAGGCTCAATCGCTAAAAATTGGGTATACCAATACAGAATATATTTTAAGCAAACTACCTGAAGCAAAGCAAATAGAATCTGAGTTAAAGACTCATAGAGATCAACTTGGGGCTCAGCTAAAATCCAAACAACAAGAGTTTGAAAGAAAGTACCAATCATTTATTGATGGACAAGGGACCATGACTGACGTGGTTAAGAATGATGTTCAGAACGAATTACAATCCTTACAAGAATCCATTCAAAAATTTGCCACGGAAGCAGAAAAATCCATGCAAAACAAGCAAATACAACTACTGTCTCCGGTGTATGAGAAGATTGACGGTGGTATTAAAGAGGTTGCTAAAGAAAAGGGATTTAGCCATGTTTTTGCTAATGGCGTGCTTTTATACGCGACCCAGGAAAATGATATTTCAAATTTGGTGCTAGCGAAATTAGGTGTAGAGACAAGTACTAATTAAAGAAGATTTAAACCATTAAAATATTAGCAATGAAATTTATCAAACTATTTTCAATCATAAGTATCTGCTGCTTGGTAGTATTTTCGGTAGAGGCTCAATCAACAACTCTGAAGATTGGGTATACCAATGTAGATTACATATTAAGCCAGTTACCTGAAGCGAAACAAATTGAGTCCGAACTGAAGACCCATGAAGAGCAACTGGGAGTACAACTTCAGTCCAAAATGAAGGAATTTGAAGAGAAGTACAAGTCCTTTATGGAAACTCAGGAATCCTTGACTCCGGTAGTGCGTACTGATAAGCAAACTGAGTTACAGTCGCTGCAAACAAACATTCAGAAATTTCAACAGGAAGCGGAAAAATCATTGCAGCAAAAGCAGGTAGAATTATTAAAGCCTGCCTATGAGAAGATTCAAAACTCTATTGATGAAGTAGCCAAAGAAAATGGTTTTACCCATATTTTCAGCAATGATGCCGGCGGAGTTCCCATATTACTCTACGCAACAGAGCAAGACGACATTTCCACTTTGGTACTGGCAAAACTGGGTGTAACCATAACTACAACCGAGTAAATATTTGAAGCTCTATTTAAAAAGCCACAGGTACTGCTAACCATATGTCGCTTGCAATACCTCCCAGGTTAAAAATCGGAGATACCGTAGCAGTAGTGGCTACTGCTAGGGTTGTCAGCTACCATTCTGTGGAAGCCGGCATTAAAATCTTAAAGGGATGGGGTTTAAAAGTGGTGCTGGGGACGGCACTTTACCGCAGTAATCAATTGTTTGCTGGAACTGATCAGGAGCGCTTAAAAGATTTGCAGGAAGTTCTCAATAACCCAGTGATAAAAGCTATTTTTTGCGCTCGGGGTGGTTACGGAACTACACGTTTTTTGGATTCTCTAAATTGGAATGGATTTATACAGAATCCGAAATGGGTTTGTGGCTACAGTGATATTACCGCGATATTGTGTCATATTCACTGCTTGGGCTACGCATGTATGCACAGCACCATGCCTCAACTTTTCAGCAGGGACCATGCTGCTCAAGATTGTGAAAGCCTCCGGTCTGCGTTATTTGACCAAGATGTGAGTTTAGAAACAGTTGTTCATCCGGAAAATCGAACTGGTATTGGTGAAGGTCAACTGGTTGGTGGAAACCTGTCATTAATAGTTAATGTGATCGGAACCAGATCAGAAGTAGATACATGCGGAAAAATCCTCATAATTGAGGAAACAGACGAATATTTATATCATTTGGATCGAATGATGGTACATTTAAAGCGAAGCAGTAAACTTAAGCAATTAGCTGGGGTGGTTGTGGGGCACTTAACCAAAATGAAAGAAGGGGATTTAAAATTTGGAACTAGTGCGGCAGGGGTGATTCGAAGTCACCTTCAAGATGATGATACGCCTATTGGGTTTGGATTTCCATTCGGTCATCAATCACCTAATTTGGCCATACCTCTGGGAATAACAGGCCGACTGGAGGTGACTGAGCAAGGGAGTAGTCTTACCTTAGAATATGAATCCAGCAATCAATCCACCAATGATTATTAAAGGGGCTGGAGTTTTTGTGAACATTAATAGTATAAAGGTGCCTACCAAAACGGTAATGTTGACCACATTCGCATTACTTTCAATCGGTTGAAATAGAATAAAAGCGGCAGCTATTACCAACCCTGAGCTGGCAGCATTGATTCCCTCAAGTGATGCTTTTATCATCCGGTATTTTTTCAACTGTTCCCAAAAACGAATCACAAAGAAGATTAGAAATGTACCAGGAAGAAAAATCCCTGCAGCAGCGATCAACCCTCCGATAATCTCCCATATTATTCCATTTTGACGCATTGCCAGGGCCCCAATGTAGGCTGAAAAAGAGAACACAGGTCCGGGTAAAGCCTGTACTATACCAAATCCTGATAGGAACTCTTCAGAAGTAAGATAACTTTTAAACTCCACAAATTCCGTATACAAAAGGGGTATTAGTACTTGCCCTCCCCCAAAAATCAAACTACCATTCCGATAGAAATTCTCAAACAGTAAAACCGTACGCTCGCGGGTTATTCCTCCCAGAATAGCAAAAAATGCCAGAACCGCAGCCCATAAAATGAAGTTTCGCCAGTCAATTTTAATTTGCTTGTCCGATTCTTCTGGGTGAGCCTTAAAGTTCATGGCAGTGATTGAGCCACTGATCAACAGAATGAGTGGAAACATCAAAGGGTTTTTAACAAAATAGGAAACCACCGCGGCAATGATCATCAGTCCCATGGCCGTCCTGGTATGAACAACCTTTGAACTTATCTTATAAGCGGCATAGGTTACAAATCCAACCGCCATAGGTTGAATGTACTTGGTGAAATCAATGGAGATAGATCTTTCTTGAAGTGTAGCAATCACTATGGCAGCAGCGATCATGAAAGTAACTGCGGGGAGCGCCCAGATAAGCAGTGTCAGATAGGCCAGATTAGGGCCCCCAATTTTATATCCAAGGGCTGTAATGGTTTGAGTGGATGTTGGTCCTGGCAGTATCTGGCATAGTGCATGTAGTTCAATCAATTCATCTTCGGTAAGGTATTTCCTTTTGTTGACCATGGTACCTAATAATAGTGCCAAGTGCGCCTGAGGGCCACCAAAAGCGCTAATTGAGAGTATGAATACATCTCTAAGGAATATGAAATAACGGATCTTCTTTGCTTGAATCATCTAAAATTAATTGTCACAAATACGGGCATCAATTAAGTTGATATAATTATCTAAATTTATAATAACTTTAGTCACATCAAAATCAAACCATAATGAAAAAGAAGTTCTTCATTTATATACCAGTCATTTTTATTGCTGTTGTTTTTCTAAACTGTGGAGGAAATCCATCATCAAATAGCCAAGACCAAAGCGAAAAGGATGCTACTGACATGATATCATCTGACAACAAGGTTTCTTTGTCAGAAGTGGTCTCACCCCAATTTCCAGAGGCTGTTTTGGAAATGAACGAACCTTTGGATGGTATGAACTATGATCCGGGGAAAATTAATTTTCAATTCAATGTTAAGAATTATCAATTGACCAATCAGACGTTGGACGCTGATACCAAGCAATGTGCCAATTCAGGCAAAGGCCAACATATTCACTTTATTCTAAATGGGGATCCCTATAAGGCTCTTTACGAACCTGTATATGAGGCTGAGTTGAGTGCGGGAAATTATGTGGTGTTGTCATTTCTTTCACGGTCATATCATGAAAGTTTAAAACACTATGGTGCGTATGTCCTTAATCAGTTTTCGGTTGGTGAGACCGATGCGGAACCGGTTGATTTGACTACCCCTCATATGTTCTACAGCCGCCCGAAAGGTGAGTACAAGGGACTAGACACAGAAAGGGTAATTCTAGACTTTTATCTGGTGAATACCGATCTGTCACCCACTGGAAACAAAGTACGTGCCATAATCAATGGAGAGCAATTTTTGATTGACAAATGGGCTCCATATTTCCTGGAAGGATTACCAATGGGGGAGAGTACCATTAAGCTTGAATTAGTAGACAGCAATGGAAATGCCATAGATGGCCCGTTTAATACCGTCGAAAGGACCATATCCTTGGTTTCGGGTGATGCTATCTAAAAACCTGGGTTAATACTTTTAGAGATTTTACGGTTCCAAATTGTTCCATATGCCATCGGTACAAGGACAATAGGACCTTCAGCAAATTAGCTCTTTGACTGTTACTTAAATCAGGGGAGTCCGAGTAACCACAAGACAATAGTTGATCCATCCGTCGACCTTCATCACTATTCAACCAATCCTCGCTCAACTCATTTTTTATTTCCTCATTCATTTCCTTGGCATTTTGCGGACGAAACCCCAAAAATTGACTTAACTGAACCAGAAATACCAGATGAAAATTCTCAGTGGACAACTCTCTGGAATCAAATTTTAGAATTGAATTCCATATAAAATGGAACAGTTCTTTGTTTTCTGTCTGTTCTTTTAGTGTTTTTGATAAGATCTCAACTAAGAAAAGCGCGATGGCCGATTTCTTAGGATTTAGGGAAATGGAATAAAAGGGATGTTGACATTTGGCCTCCGAAAGGCGCTGTAATTGCTTTTCCGAACGGTGGTACACTACCATTTCCAACAATGTTAACGGTTGGTACAGGGCAATCTTATTCCTTTTAGTTCTGAAGGAACGAATTCCGTTTAGGATATAGCTTTGCAACCCCAGCTGTTCTGTGTATATGTTTACGATAATCGAGGTTTCACGGTACTTGATAAACTTCAACACCACGCCTCTTGTTTTAACCAGCATATCAGTTGATTACGGCAATTTTTCCAATAAACGTTTCATTTCCATCAGGACTGCTACTGAATACCAAATACACTCCTGATTGGACCCTACGTCCTTGAAAATCACTAACGTTCCACACTGCAGTACCACCGGCAGCTTTAAATTCATTCACCAATTTGCCTGTAACATCGGCTATTTTCACAATCGCATTGTTTACCAGTCCGGAAATACCCACCAAACCGTTGAAATCACGGGTAACCGGGTTTGGGAAGATCTTGACTTGTGTGTGCTCTGGCGGACCTTCTGTAGATGTGCCTCGAAAAGAAACTGTTCCCAGGTCAGTCACTATAAATACTTCACCACTTATGTCATTTACTTCAACATCCAGTATCTTGTTTGATGGTAACGGACTATTTTCTTTAGTAAAGTGATATAGCACACTATCGCCCTGTGCAGTAAACAACCATATACCATTGTCAGTACCAATCCACTTCTGATTACCTCCATCCACTGAAATACAGTTGACCGCTTCATCACGCAGCAATGGGCGGCCATCAATCAACACCGGACTGGCATTAACTACGGGGTTTTCCAAAATATCAAAAGGGAATGGAAAATGTGAAACTCCTTTATCAGTGCCAACCCACACCTGACCGTTTTTGTCAATGACCAGTTCCTTAACTACTCGGCTTGGTAGTCCACCATTTCCTTCGACATCAGTTAAATGTTTTTGAAGAGATGACTCTGTATTGAAAACCAGGATTCCACCTCCATTGTTTGGATCGAGTCGTAGCCATAAATCATTATTTTCTGCAATTTGTAGATCAAGTGGAAATCTCCCTCCTGGTAAAGGAGTAGAGTAAGCTGTCCAGGTATCATCTTTGGGATTGAACCGATGAATCGAAGCTGGATTCCCAAAGTTTGTGGCCCATACAGCACCAGCATTGTCTGAGTGGATACTGCTTACAAAAACATTACGACCACCGGGTATGATGTTTTTCAGGGTACTGCCAGGAGTAGATTCATCCAGGATCCTCACATCTCCCTCCGGACCCCATTCAATAATCCCTTCACCAAATGAGGCAAAGTAATATTTCTTATTATGCTGGTTATATGTGACATCGACCAGATCGGTAACTACTGGGAAAAATTCGGTATCCGAGCGGTTAGAAGAGTTATAGTTAGTCCATGCTCCCTTTTCAAATAAATAAAATCCCAAGGTTGTCCGGAGTGGACTGCGTACCATGTCATAACCCGGAGGTAAGGCCATTATGATATTCCCCTGATTGAAAACCAGAGAAACACTATCAGAAAATGGTCCGGAAGGAAATTGGTTAGTTAATGTTCCAGATATTGGTACTACCAGACCGCTAGTACTATCTGCTACCCATAGCCCATCAGAGTCCATAACACTAGACTGAGGATTTGGGTAAACAGGATTTGTAAGTTCCTCCACTTCCAGGTTATTGTTAACTGAAAGAACCTGATCTCCAGTAGTTAGTAAAAACGGATCGCCACCTGAATTCATATGTATTACCGGGCTTGTCAGGTTATAGTCCACTTTATCCCAGAATCCGTTCTGGTAAAAGTACACTCCATCGGTTCCCACGGTTGCTAACAGGTGACTTTCAGTGGATCCAATGGTTGAAACCGGTAGCTGTGGAATCCCGGTCTGGGAATCATGGCGTTTCCAGTTTTCAAAATCCTGTAAATTTATCGAGGGATCCAGACTTCCACTGATGACACCTTGCTCGGTAGCTAGAAATAAAGTGTCGAGATGGACGGTTCCGAAGTTAATACTGATTGTTTCTCCATTCTTTCCGATATGAGTATAGGCTTCCATTACTTCATATTTTATAAGATCCAATACCACCACCCCAAAATCTGTGGAAAGGTAAGCGATGTTGTTATAGAAAGTAATGTGTGATATAGTCTTGTCTTGGTTCAAGGGAGTTTTTTGGATGGTGTTAATATTTGTAATCCGGTTATCTGCCAGTAAATCGATGTTGCCATTCCAGTAAGCAATAACCAGCAATTCCAGAGGTTTATAATAAGCGATGGTTGATATTTCGGTGTCACTAAGTCCATCTATCTTACTGAGTCGATTTAAACTTTGATCTAACAAATCTAGAAAGAACAGAGTATTTGAACCAGCACAGAATGCACCGGTTCCCGTCAGAGCAACGCTATGTGCGTCCCGGTAGCTAAAATGGTTTCTCCATGATTCTATGGGAATTTCATTTTGCGCTACCAACGAAGTACTCAAAATAAAAAAACAAAAGATATACTTGCTCCTAATCATGGACCGATTTCCCTTGAAAAAGCATTTTCTACCACGGCTTCATAAATATCAAGCGAATTTATTCACATGCAGCAATTTGCCCAGCAAAAATGTATCCAATCTATATAGTGGATTTGGATAATATTTAAAACACTTATGGAGTTATTATTCAAAATGAAGTAATTTTAATTCATTCTGTTATGAACAAGAAAGGTACAATTAACAAGGATTATATTAAATCATATAGTGCATCCTATACTAACAATATTCTTGACACAGCGTTTAAAGATGAGCCCTATTTGCAAGGGAATGATCTGAAAAAGTTATGCAATCTAGAACAGATCAATTACAATCTACTTAAGGCAATATTTCTACAATGGGAAGCGGAAGTTAATAAACTACAAAATCCTTATTTTGATCATTCTGCACAGGCAGTGCAAAATGCTTTGAAGACCTACATGGAAGTATTATCCAGACATATTAAACTGGATAAGGGTAGCTTGCGGCCATTGCTGCAACAGGCTGTTGAGGAGACACTCTATCAGGTGTTTACCCCTTTGTATTTTTTCGAAAACTTCCTATGGCCTCCTGAAATTGGCAGCTTGACGTTTGATGAAATCACTAAACTTAGAAGATTTGTTAAAATCAATCTGGCTTTCTTAAAGGAGTTAATAGGGCAGTGGAAAGAGGAAAACAAATCAGAAATTGAATTATCCGAGTACAAAAGTGGGCTGCGACGCTTGGGTGTGCAGTGGGATCAAGAATGGGAATCTACAGAAAATTATGAAGCAACTTTTTCCAAAGTAGTAGCTCTACATGTTCAGACCATTTGGAAGCAGGAAGGAGAGTCTGAACCAGATATGGATAAAGAGATTCCAAATAATGTAAACCAACAATTTACCCGGAAAGTGGTGTCGCTAAACGAGACTCTCCAAAAGGAGCAAACAACACTGGCAGATCATTTGAATAAAAATGCCGAGCATGTTGACAACATAAGAAAAAGACTAAATATCAACCAAAAATTTAGGTTCATCAATGAGTTATATGGTGGTAACTCCAATGAGTTTAACCAAGTAATAGATAAAATTGATCGATGTAAGAATTATCAGGAGGCCATTCAAGCATTGGACAACCACTCCACTCTTAGATCTGAATGGGATATGGAAAACTTAGCGGTCAAAGAGTTAATTGATCTGGTTTCAAAAAGGTTTAGCGAACCAGGACCTGCATTCGGTGGGCGTCCATTTTCAACAAAATAAAGATTAGAATACTGAATGCCAGCAGGGACGAGCCCCCATAGCTGAAAAATGGGAGCGGAATGCCAATTACCGGAAACAACCCAATGGTCATTCCTATGTTAACTGTAAAGTGAAAAAATAATATGCTTGCCACACAGTAGCCGTATATCCGGGAGAAATTCGATTTTTGCCTTTCAGCAATAAATATTATTCTAAGCAGTAGTGTTACAAATAGTGATATTAATACAAAACTTCCCATCCATCCATGTTCTTCCCCAATGGTGCAAAAAATGAAATCTGTACTTTGTTCCGGGACAAAGTCAAATTTCGTTTGCGTGCCCTCAAGAAAGCCTTTCCCAAAAAGGCCTCCCGAGCCAATGGCGATCTTAGATTGCGTTACATTATAACCATATCCCAAGGGGTCTGCCTCAGGATTTATAAACGCTTTGATCCTATTTTGTTGATGGGGTTGTAACGCATTGTTTACTACATAGTCCACGCTCGTAACCACCCCCAGGGTAAGTCCGGCAATTGCCAAAATTGTCAATACTCTTTTTTTGATACGTTTACCTGTGGCTAGCAAAATGACTGCCACCGCTATTATTCCTATTATTATATACAGTTGACCTAAAAGCAAAGTAAGTACAAACAGTGCTACAGCTACTATGCCTACTAACATTAACAGAGGAGAAAGTCCTTCTCGATAGAAAACCAGTACAAAAGCGCTAAATACCAGCGCCGACCCAGTATCACCTTGTATGACTATAAGCACAGCCGGGATGCTTACAATAAACCCAAGGATCCCCCAGGTTTTAAGGTTGTCAAGCTTGATTTGAGGTTTGCTTAAGAATTTGGCTATTGCCAGGGCTGTAGCGAATTTAGCAAATTCGGCGGGTTGAAAACGTACAAAACCCAGTTCGAACCAGGACTTTGATCCACTTACTACAGTTCCAAATACCAATACAGAAATTAGAAGTATTACTACAGTTCCGTAGATTAAATAGGCAAATGAGTCAAAGAACCGAAAATCCAATATCATGATTAGGGAAACCACCATGATCGAGATGCCAAACCAAAGTAATTGCTTCCCGGAATTGAGAGACAGGTCAAAAATGTTTTGATCTAACTGGCTATCGAAAACCACTGCATAAATGTTCAACCATCCAGCCAGAGCCAGGGCCACAACCACAAGAATGGTCAGCCAATCAAGTTTACTGGCATTTATGTCATCAGCGCGCTTCAATATATAAACTCCCCATTTAATACATACTCCTCCATATGCGAGCGATCAGTACATCCGTTTATATACTTTTCTATCATTAGTCCAGCGATGGCTGCACCTGCTCTAGCCCCTTGACCGCCATACTCGACATAAACTGCTAGAGCAATCTTCGGGTCATCTTTAGGAGCAAATGCAATAAATACTGAGTGGTCCGGGGTATTGCTATTTTGTACAGTTCCAGTTTTTCCACATACTTCAATGTCTGGGAGTTTAGCTCTGTACTGACCAGTTCCGCTTCGCACTACTTCAGCCATCGCTTCAACGGCTACATCAAAAAACTTAGTATCTACCATAGTATAGTGTTTCACCTGATATTCAGGTAGCGGTTCATCATGGTCCCCAATTGCTTTGATAAGATGAGGCTTAATGTAGTATCCACGATTTGCCACAATGGCAGCAAAATTGGCCATTTGCAAAGGAACCACCAGGTTTTCTCCCTCGCCAATTGAGATAGACTGTATATTGGAGAATTTCCAGTTTTTACTTTTATAGGCGTTATCATAATAGGATACATTTGGAACCATGCCTCCCTTTTCATTAGGTAAATCAATACCTACCGGCGAACCAAGTCCGAAACTGGCAACATGGGCTCGCCACTTCTCCAATCCAATCCTGGTATCTTCATAAGTGTTTTCCGAAATTCCCTGATTAATCATTTTTCTGGAAACCTGTACAAAATATGGGTTACATGAATTGGTAATGGCGCCTTGAAGGTTTTCGTAACTATGGGATCCGTGACACCCGATAATGGCTCTATTGCAACGCAACCTGGTATTTACAGTAATTACACCCTCCTGCAATGCTACCAATGCCTGGATTATCTTAAAAATAGACCCCGGCCGGTACATGGCCATTAATGGACGATTGTATAGCGGTTTAAGACTATCAATTGAAAGTTGCTTAAAGTACTCACTATAGCTCCGTCCCGTGAGTAAATTAGGATCGTAGGAAGGAGCAGATACAAAGGTGAGTATCTCACCCGTTGAGGGCTCAATGGCCACAACGCTGCCTACCTTACCCTCCAAAAGAGTTTCGCCGTATTCCTGAAGATTAATATCGATGGTACTAACCAGGTTTTCTCCTATCTGGGGTAAGGTATCCAGCCGTCCGTTTTTAAACGAACCTTTCTCAATGCCTCTTACATTTACCATTCTGTACTTAACTCCTCTTTTGCCCCTGAGCGGTTCCTCGTATTTTGATTCCAATCCACTAATACCGATATAGTCTCCTTGTCGATAGTATCTACTAGTGTCCTTTTCCAAACGATATTTACTGATCTCTCCTATATATCCCAAGGCGTTGGCCATTCCATGATAGGGGTACGCACGGACGGTTCTGGGAATGATGTAGAATCCGGAATAATCCACCAAAAAATCCTGCATGGAAGCAAAATCTTCATTGGAGAATTGCTTAAGGAAAATAGACGGTTTGTACCAGCTGTAGGATTTGGCCTTGAACATTTTTTCATTAAAGGCATCTTCACTAATTCCCAGTTGTCGACAAAAGTTCACCGTGTCCTGAAGTCCCACTTCTCTGGGCACCACCATAAGGTCATAAACCGGCTTGTTGTAAACAATCAATCGACCATTCCGGTCGTAGATTAGGCCTCTGAAGGGATATTCTATCAGTCGCTGCATCACATTATTTTCAGCGGCTAGCTGATAATTTTTATCCAATACTTTGATAAAGAACAACTTGATTAAAAAAATCACGCCTATTGCTATAAAGGTAAATCTAACAATATTGGAACGATTGTCTTTCAAAGCCTTCTGGATGATCGGTAAAACATATATTGTAAAATGACTATAACCAAAAAAGTCAAAATAGTACTGGATATTACTTTAACGATGGTAAAACCGAATAAGTGCAATCCTCCAGCTTCAACAAAAAATATCACCAAATGATGAAGGAATATCAGTGGCAATGTAAATGTTAGAAACCAGCCTAGCCCCATAGCTTTAACAGTGGGCCTCATTCCAATTTCGTAGCCTCCTCTCGGTGGAATGGTTTTGATCCAGTAAGGTCTTAAGAAGGCAATAAACACGCTACCAGCGGCTTGAATTCCCAAGGTGTCATAAAAAATATCTATCATCAAACCACAAACGAAACCTATTGTCATTAACACTACAGGTCTTATTTCGAAGGGTAGAAGTAAAAGAAAGGCCACATATACATAGCAAAAAGCCACATCAAACAAAACCATGTTCCGGACTACAGTTACCTGCAACAACATGTATAAAACAAAAGAAATTATCAGCCCGGGAATGTGTTGATTGTTCATATATTACCTAATGACATTTTCCAATGAATCCTTTTCAGGCTTTAAGGTATTGGATACTACAAAGACAAAAGATAGCTGGTCAAACTTGGTGGCAAATGTGATTTCCAAATCATAAAAGGTACTTTCTTCCTTGATGTCGACCTTAGATACCACTCCAATCGGAACTCCCGACGGATATATGGCATTGTAACCTGAGCAAACCACGCTATCTCCCACATAGACAGCTAGGTGTCTGGGTACATATAATATTTCCGCTTTCTCCGGATCACGCCCGTTCCATTTGACTGTACAAAGAGTATTGGTTCTTTTTAATAAAGCTGATGTTAGAACATCCGGGTGCAAAATTGAAATTATCGTGGCAAAGTTTGCAGATGCGGTTTTAACCTTGCCAACTACTCCCTGGTTGTTTATGACCGCCATATTGGGCTGGACAAGATCCTGTTGGCCTTTGTCTATGGTTATAAAATTGTTGAGTCTTCTGGTGGAATTATTGATTACGCTGGCAGGTATAAAATTGTAGTTGTCTATGCTGACCCTTGCAGCTGCCAGGTTTTGGTTTACTTGTCCCAAACGGTTTCTCAAACGGGACAGATCCGTATGTAGCTGCGCATTTTCAAGTACCAGGTGATTGTTTACCTGTTGAAGGTCAAAATAACTGCTAATATTATTATTGAAGTTGTGGATGCTGCCGGCAATTTTATTTGATGAGTTAAAAAAGGCAGCGTTTTGGTAGTGGTTATTTCGAATTACCAGCCAGCCACTCAGGATCTCTAACAAGATTAAAAATAGAAAAGCCTGATATCTTACAATGAACTGAAATAATCTGAGCATTTAACAACCTTAGGTCATAAGCACAGCCTTGAACGTACTCAGGTTTTTCAAGGCAATTCCTGTCCCCCTGACAACCGCCCTTAAGGGATCTTCTGCTACATGTATGGGTAATTTTGTTTTTAATGTTAATCGTTTATCTAAACCGCGCAGTAAGGCGCCCCCCCCGGTTAGATGAATACCGTTGTCATAGATATCAGCTGAGAGTTCAGGCGGAGAAATTTCTAAGGCTCTAAGGACCGCTTCTTCCACTTTAGAAACAGATTTATCGATGGCAAAAGCAATTTCTGAATAAGATATTTTAATCACTTTAGGAATACCTGTCATAAGGTCTCGACCCCGTATCTCATAGTCGTTGGGTGCTTCGTCCAATTCAGTCAAGGCCGACCCAACCTCGATTTTGATTTTTTCTGCAGACCTTTCTCCAATCAGCAAGTTATGCTGACGACGCATGTAGTCCAAAATATCCTTATTGAAAGTATCTCCGGCAATCCGTATTGATTGGTTTGCCACGATGCCCGATAATGCAATTATGGCAATTTCTGTGGTTCCACCTCCTACATCGACAATCATGGACCCAATTGGCTGCTCAATATCAATACCTATCCCAATTGCAGCGGCCAAAGGTTCCTGTATCATGTATACTTCTTTACCCCCTGCATGTTCAGCTGAATCCCTTACCGCTCTTTTCTCAACCTCGGTAATACCTGAAGGTATACAAATCACCATGCGGTGAGAGGCCGGGAATAGACGCTTTTTGTTATTATCAATCATCTTGATCATTCCCCGGATCATATGTTCAGCAGCGTGGAAATCTGCTATCACCCCATCTTTGAGTGGACGAATGGTTTTAATACTGTCATGGGTTTTCTCATGCATCTGCATTGCCTCACGTCCGATGGCTATAACTTTGTTAGAGCTTTTGTCAATAGCAATAATGGAAGGCTCGTCCAAAACGATTTTCTCTTTTTGGATGATCAGCGTGTTAGCTGTTCCCAGGTCAATAGCTATGTCGCTGGTGAAAAAATCCAGAAATCCCATATGTTAGTATAATCCTAAAAAAGTTTCTTAAATCGCAGGAATTTACAAATTTGTTTACTAAAAATACAATTATAAAATCAAATTTAATGTTTGAAATGTCTAACCCCAGTTAATACCATACTCATATTTTTAGTGTTGCAATAATCAATCGACAGTTGATCTCTGATTGATCCTCCAGGTTGTACCACTGCTACTATTCCTGCTTTCCCGGCTATCTCCACACAATCTGGAAACGGGAAAAATGCATCAGAGGCCATTACCGCCCCCTTCAAGTCGAAACCAAAACGCCCCGCCTTTTCAATAGCCTGCTTTAAGGAGTCTACTCGGGATGTTTGTCCAATCCCACTGGCCAGTAGTTGTTGACCTTTAGCAAGTACAATAGTATTTGATTTTGTATGTTTGGCTACCTTACTGGCGAAGACCAATGCTTCCAACTCTTCCCTAGTTGCCTGCCGGGAACACACCTGTTGAAAGTCATCGATGGAATCAGTTTTTAAATCGCGTTCCTGTAGGATGTAGCCATTTAACAATGATTTAACCTGTGCACTTTCACCAATTTGAGACTTCTGTAACAGCAGAATTCTGTTCTTTTTTCGTTTTAGTATTTCAAGTGCATCCGCAGAAAAGGAAGGGGCTATCAATACTTCAAAAAACAAGTCCTTCATGACCTCGGCAGCAGCCACAGTAATTTCTCTATTGGCCACTAGAATACCCCCAAAAGCAGAAACTGAGTCTGCCTCAAAAGCTTTTTCATAAGCCAGAGCTACATTTTCAGCGGAAGCAATCCCACAGGCATTTGTATGTTTCAAAATAGCAAATGTAGGTTTGTCAGTAAACTCCGCCATAAGAGCCACCGCTGCTTCAATATCTACCAGATTGTTGTAGGACAATTCTTTTCCATGTAACTGATCAAAAATATCCTCTAAATCTCCGAAAAAGTAACCCTCCTGATGAGGATTTTCCCCATACCTTAATTTTCTGTGTTTCTGTTCGCTGATCTTTAATCTTGGGGTTCCCGTGTCATGATTAAGGTAGTTGAAGATTTGGGTGTCATAGTGGGAAGAAATATCAAAGGCACAAGCCGCGAAGTACTTGCGTTCTTCAAGAGTCGAGTACCCCTTTTCGGCAACTAATATATCCATTAGTGATTGGTATTGTTCCCTGGAGCTTATGGTCAAAACATCTGTAAAATTCTTGGCTGCTGCCCGAATGAGTGATATCCCTCCAATATCTATCTTTTCAATAATATCCTGATCGTCTGCACCCGATGCCACAGTCTCCTCAAACGGATAAAGATCAACTACCACCAGGTCAATTGGCGGGATCTCGTAGGACTCTAACTGATCAATATCTTTGCTTTGGTCACGTCTTCCTAAAATACCTCCAAAAACTTTTGGGTGAAGAGTCTTAACCCGGCCTCCTAGAATCGATGGATAACCCGTTAGCTCTTCCACCGACAAGACCGGATAGCCCTGGTCTTCAATAAATTTTTGAGTTCCGCCAGTACTGTAAATAGTAATACTCAATTCATTCAATTTGGCAACAACCGGTGCAAGTTGTTCCTTATGGTATACAGATATTAGTGCTGACTTAATGGGTCCTTGACTCATTTCTACTAAGTTGACTTAATCGTATGCAAAGCTAATTAAAATTCTCTTGGAATAGGTATCTGTATGCTCTTTTGCTTGATGCTATTCTTGGGATAACCATTGTTCTATCACCTGAGGGTAGTATCGATGCTCCAGATCATGAATCTTCACAGCTAAAGTGTCTGGGGTGTCCTGAGGATCAATACCACACCTTTTCTGGAAAATGATTCTTCCTCTATCATAATGATTATTTACTAAATGGATGGTAATACCACTTTCTTTTTGACCTGAATCCAATACCGCCTGGTGTACATGCATACCGTACATTCCTTTTCCACCGAATTGAGGTAAAAGCGCGGGGTGTATATTTAAAATACGGTCATGGTATTGATCGATAAGATATTCAGGAATTAACCATAGAAAACCTGCTAAAATGAGGACATTAATATCCCAGTCCCGCAGTGTGTTCAGTATTTTGTCTCCATTTGCGAACTCCTCCCTATTAAAAATATGGCAAGGAATATTGTTATTTGCAGCACGTATTAAGACCTGGGCGTTTAAATTGTTGGTGAGAAGTCCATTGACGGAGATTGAAGAGTGGTCATTAAAGTATTTGAAAATTTCTTCGGCATTGGTACCATTCCCGGATGCGAAAATTGCAAGATTTTGTTGTTCCAAGTTTTTAATTTTAAACCAAAGTCATACTGAGGATACCAAATAACATAAATAACTTTAGATACTTACTTAATTGTCTAAAGTGTTTGGTGGTATCAGCTACCCATAATTTGTATACAAAAACCACCGCCGGAATGGACATGGCGGCAAAATAATAGTATATGCCGTGGCTTTCGATTTCTGAGGTCATTCGGATAAAGATCAGGGTAAACAAAAAAATCAAAACAAAGACCAAAGACTTGGTTGATCTTGTACCCCAAATCACAGGCAAAGTTCTGCAGCCAAAGGTGGCATCACCTTTTAGGTCTTCAATATCTTTTACAATCTCTCGAATCAATGAAACGAAAAAAGCGAATACGGCAAATGTGTAGACAATCGCATCCCCAGGCTTATAATGTATACCGATTATTGCAATAGCCAACCCACTAAGTATGGCCACGCTTAGATTGCCTACAAACGGCATGCGTTTTAGCTGATTGGAATATCCCCAAAGCCAAATTGATGCTCCCAGATTAATCAATGCTATCTTTACGGATACCATTAGTCCCACTATCAGTCCCATTACATTCAAGCCAGTATGGATGAACATGGCCACCCGGCGTTTGAGAATATTGCCAACTACCACTTTATCAGGTTTATTTATATAGTCAATCTTTACATCGTAGTAGTCATTAATTATATACCCGGCGGCGGCGATCATAATAGTTCCGACACAGATCAGGAAGAGTTTGAAATCACCTATATATTGGATGAAGTGTTTTGAAGGACCCACTAGAAAGATTGCAGTGAGATATTGAGAGACAGCTATAATTAGCAGGTTTGGCCATCTTACTAGTTTTAGAATCCCAGAGCCATCCATGATCAAGAATTGCTTTCTATGAGGTGATCACTTATTAACTTATATATTTTACGGTATTTTGGTTCATATCTAAGAAATTTCAGGTGTTTTTGGATGGTGCGGCTATCGCCTCGTTGGGCAGGGCCGGTCTGTGATTCAAAAGGGCCAACAGTGAGGGCTTTGTTGACTGTTTCAATAATAAGAGGATGCAATAACTCAAAATCGATGTCGTGGTCCTCAAGAATATCTTGGGCAATGGTTAACATGCAATTCCCAAAATTACTGGCAAAAACCGCCCCAACATGCAAGATCTTGCGATCATCGGAATATACGGTATGAACTTCATCGCTTATACTGTTACCAAGCAAATGGAGGATTTTTTCGGCAGATTGATTCACCGCTTCGATGCAAATGGGTACTTCTTTCAGATCTACCGGAACACCTTTGGTAAAGGATTGTAAGGGATAAAAGATTCCTGAATTGTCATGATGTTCTGACAGTACCTCAATCGACCGTGTACCGCTGGTATGAGCAATAGTGGCGTATGGAGGAATTTTCAAGCTGGCAACAACATCTTCAAGGACGTCATCTGAAACGGCCAACAGAAAGATCTCTGCCTCACTCTTTCGTAGATCCAAGGAGCTTGTAACCTTGGTATCGTAAAGTCGCTGGGCCAGTTCACGTGCCGTAGATATGCGACGGCTATAAATATCGGTAATATAATGACCAGCATCTTCAAAAGCCCTTGCTAGATGCCAACCGACATTACCGGCACCAACAACAGCTATCTTAAAAAACTTAGACATTCGGCAATGAGTATTTGAGATTTATTTAAGTCCCTTATCCCTTGAACGCACAAAATCCCGGTATCTTCTTCTTATTGCAATGACGTAACCTATAACTATTAATAGAGAGCCAGCCCAAAGAATATTAATGAAGGGTTTTTCAATAGCCTTAAGGATCACAAAGTCCTTTTGTGTGGTGTAGATATCAAAATCGAAGCTATCTGTTTCCGGATTAATTTTAGAAAAAGCTACCCGGACACCAAGGTTATTTACTACATCTGGAATCCGGGCGGCACGTTGATCCCGAATAAGATAGATTGGTTTCAAAAGGTGCTGTTCAGTGTCTCCCGCAACACTTATAGTGGCCATCACCGCAATATCATCATCTTCCAGTGGTACGCCATCTATTTCATGTACTCTGGTAACTTCCACCAACCGCGCCACAAAGTCATTAATATAAAATCGGTCTCCAATTTGAATGTTAACGGAATCGGAATGCGTCCATTCCCTGGTCTCTTCTTCAGTCATATAGGGCGCATAAGACAAATGCGTATAAAGATCTTTGGTAGCCGCTCTTTTGATATCTGGCGACGCTACTTGCCCCATGGAGGCATTTACCTGGATCCTTGGGAAAAGTGTGAAATCTTTGCCATTTTCTTGTTCATAACGAATCTTAAAATATATGTTTTCAGGTGAGATTTCCAGGGTGTCACCCAGTGCTTTCACAATTTTGCCGTTTCGAACCAAATCTTCTGCCGCGATCCAATGATAAGGATCATTGGTAGGTGACAACACTTCCACCGGAACATACCCAGAAATACCTTTTGCCTCCACGTTCCTTCCCTGATACATTAATGAGTATTTGTCCATTTTCCGTGGCTCATTTAGGAACAGGATTACATTCTCAAGATTGAAGTCGTCGTCCACCTCTCTGGAAATCAAGAGACCGGACTTGTTAAGGGATATTACTTTTGAGTACCCAGAGGAATACATGATCCCAATCAACATCATAGCAATCCCGATGTGGGCTACGGATCCGCCCGACAAATGCCAATTCTCTTTTTTTATGCTCCAGAGGATCTTAGCATTAGCAATTACCGAGTAAATCCCTGCGGTAAGGATGACAATGTAGGGGAGGTAAGTTACCTCAGTTACCCACATAATGATAGCGCTCAGAATAAGCGTTAGCAGAATTGGTCCCATTAAAGTCTCTCTTAACTTTTTAGGATCCATTTTGCGCCACCAGAAAAATTGTCCTGTTCCCGAAAGGATTGCCAGCACTACTCCAAACCAAAGTTGAAACTTTGAATAGTAACTCACCTGATCCGCGGGCAGCGCCATGTTGGATTCGATTCCAAGTCCGTTGAGTATGGAGTTATAAACGGGAAATGAAGTAGCCAATAACACCTGAAATCCCATCAGACACAAGGTGGTAGCGCCCACGAAAATCCAAAATTCACGACTATAAGAGGATACTTCTTTTTTAGAAGTAGGGATCACCTTCCATCTTCTTACCATCAGAACTATTGAAAGAATGGCAAAGGCTAATAAATAGATCAGTAGTTGACCGGAAAGCCCCAGGTCAGTAAAGGAATGCACCGATGATTCACCCAATATTCCACTACGGGTCAAAAACGTAGAGTAAAGGATCAAAATAAAGGTAGCCACAACCAGAATGATAGAAGTTTTTAGAGCAGTATTGCTATTGTGGTAGGTGATCATAGTGTGGTAGGAGGCCACTAATATCAGCCAGGGTACATACACCGCATTTTCCACCGGGTCCCAGTTCCAATAACCACCAAAATTCAGGGTTTCGTAGGCCCAATAGGCACCCATGAGGATGGCAACGCCCAATACCATGGCAGAGAATAAAGCCCAGGGCAATGCCGGTCGAATCCATTCTTTTATATTACCGGTCCACAAACCAGCCATACAATAAGCAAAAGGAACCTGTGTGGTAGCAAATCCCAGGAAAAGAGTGGGAGGATGAATAACCATCCAGTAATTCTGAAGCAAGGCGTTCAAGCCATTGCCGTCCTTTGGAATAAAATCCGGATTCAGCTGGAATACCGGCGCGTCCATCATGGCATCTCTTAGGAGAATAAAAGGAGTACTGCCAATCTTAATATTGAAAATAACCACTCCCAGGATCATGGAAGTAAGAAAGACCTGAATCAACGCAAAAATACTCATCACCGGGCCCTTCCAGACCTTATTGGTGTTAAGAATTATCATTCCCAACACCACGTTCCAAAATGTCCACAATAGAAAACTTCCTTCTTGACCTTCCCAGAAGCAAGAGATCATGTAGTGAACCGGGAGTTGCAGAGAACTGTGGCTCCAGGCGTAATGGTATTCAAAGTAGTGATTATATACTATGTAGTAAAGGCAAAACACTATAGAGATCACCGCCACAGCATGGACATAGAATGCCCCTTGTGCATAAGTCATCCACCCCTTTTTGTGAAGGTCATCACTGACTACAGATTTATAAAAAGAAAATGCCGCCACTAATGCCGACACAAAGGCTATAATTACAAACAGCTGACCAAAATTACCAATAAGTGAATGTATCATATGCCTTGAGACTGGCGGGAGGATTGGTTATGAATTGATGTTTATCTCCTGTTCCTGATATTTTGAAGGGCACTTTAGTAAGATCTTGTCCGCTACAAAAAGTTCATCGTGGTAAGCGCCTACCACCACTACTTGTTCCGACTTAAGAAAATCAATCGGCATGGGCTCTGTATAAAGTACCTTCTGTTCCTTTAGATCTGCATCCAGCATTATAAATGAAAAAGAAAGCTTGTCATCGGCGGTTTCAATACCTACCACAGTGCCGCTGGTGGTTTTTTTAAGGGTGCCAACCACATGAATTTTACTATCATTGCCCACCGTAGCCATGTCCATGGCTTGACCAAAGGTCACATAGGAACTTGCATCACCGGCGGTACTCATTATAATACCAACAGCGATGGCAATTACTACAATGCCCAAAATATGTGATTTTTTCATATCTAAAATATACCAGAGGTTTAAAATTACTTAAAACTTCCCTTATTCCTTAGTCTCTCTTTCCAATTTATTGATACGCCGATCCAAAGTGACGGCGTAAAATATCATTCCTAACAACACCGTACTCAACACAGCCACCACCACGTATATTTTACCGTTGGACCTTAGTTGATCCGCCATTTCCACTTTGGTGTTTTCAGGTCCCGCATAGCTTTCCTGAGCGTTGGTCTGAAGTGCGAAAAACAGGGTAGCAATTAAGAATATTTTTTTCATGATATTACTAATCAGAATATTTTAAATGGGTTTGAATTAATTGAATACGAATGCCCAAAGTTGCCAGCCAGACACCCAGAAGTGTCCAACCTATTACTGCGGGATAAAACACTGCTCTTAATTTGTTATCCAAATCGATATCACCAAAGGCGGCATTTCCGCCACTCCCCGGATGCAGGGAATCAGTTTGAGCCGGAAGTATATACAGCAGTGGAATCAGCGTGGCAAATGCCAAAATGTTATATACCGCACTTATTCGAGAACGTTGTTGGGGGTCTTTGATGGATCCACGTAAAAGGAGGTAAGCAAAGTAGACGAGCAGGACAATTGCGGCGTTATTTTGTTTGGGATCTCCACTCCATGCAGACCCCCAGGTGAAATTTGCCCAAATCATTCCGGTTGTCACCCCCAGAACTCCGAATAGGATACCGGTCTTGGCAAATTCAGATGCGCAGCAATCGTAGTGCACAGTTGGTTTTTTTAAATATAATACGGAGTATACCGCCGAAATCAAGAGTAAGATCATCATACCCAACCACATCGGTACATGAAAAAATGTGTTGCGAATGGTTTCATTCAATATGTGTAATCGAGGCACCTCCATAAGCAACCCTCCGATTACTATATAGAATAGCAGTAAAACGCATAGAATTTTCCACCAGTGTTTTTTCATACCACCATGACTAACTTCTCCAAATATAGGGAAACAAAATAATAGACAGGCTGCATACTATGGCATCAATTGAGCAAATCACCGCCAACTCATGGTAACTGTCAGACCAAGCCAGACCGTCAATGGCATTTTTTGAGATCTTAATACTCATAAGCAATATGGGAATCAGCATAGGAAAACCCAGCACCGAAAACAGTGTTTGATTACTTTGAGCTTTGGCAGCGATACTTGAAACCAGTGTCAGGGTGGTGGCCATACCTATGGATCCCAAGACAATATTAATGATAAAAAGCCAGTGGTTTTGAACAGGATTTCCTAGCACCACTCCATAAAAGCCAAACCCGATTATTCCCAAACCGATCAAGAGCATGCTATAGTAGAGCATCTTCGCGATAATGATGCTTTGACCACTGGCAACGGTATAGTAATAAATCAAATGCCCTGGAGATTCCTGTAAGAAACTTTTAGCCACTGCACTAATGGCTGTGAAGAGAATAATTATCCAAAACAGCGCGTTCCAAGTGATGGATTGTAATTGAATGGATTGGAGGTTAAAGCTAAGGTAACAGATAAAAACCGTGCCGGCCAAATAAAGCAGAATTCCATTAAGGGCGTATTTTTGCCTTAACTCAATGGTAATTTCTTTCTTCAGGAGCTCAGTAACCTCTTTGAAAAGCATTGGATGGTTAAGTTTCCTGTAAAGGTAAAGTGCGATTGGCAATTATCCTTGATTTAATCAGGGAAACGCCTATAAATCCAACAAAATAATCAGTACGACACTAGAATCCCAGACACAAAAAACTGCCATTTAGCATGCTGGGTTTGTTGTAGGTAAATGGATCCGGACCTGTTCCTGCCAGCACCTTTCCACCAGCTGCTTCAACTACTGCCTGCCCAGCCCCGGTATCCCACTCCATAGTTGGCCCATGCCTGTAATAGATATCTGCCTTACCTTCAGCCACCATACAAAACTTCAAGGAGCTGCCTCGGGAAATACTTTCCACTACTTGGTATTGCTCTAAAACAACTTCTTCTTCCGGGGAAGGATGTGATTTGCTTCTTACAGCAATTCTGTTGGAGTCTTTATAATTAATTTTGATTTGGCGGGGTTCCGAAGCTCCTTCTGTCAAAAAGGCCCCTGATTCTTTACCACCATAGTAGGTGACATCCACCACTGGTAGGTGTACCACGCCCAGAATCGGCACGCCGTTTTCAATTAGTGCTATATTGACAGTAAATTCCCCATTCCGTTTTATAAATTCTTTGGTGCCATCTAAAGGGTCCACTAACCAATATTTTTGATATTCTTTTCTCACCTCATAAGGAATTTCCGCGCCTTCCTCAGAGATGATAGGAATTTCAGGGTAAACTTCCTCAAGTTGCGTTACAATCACTTCATGAGCTGCTTTATCTGCAAGTGTCAGTGGGGAATTGTCGCTCTTAAAATCTACTACTCGTGAAAAATCAGCATCATAATAAATATTTAGTATCGCTTTGCCTGCTAATTTGGCAATTGATATTATTTTTGTCACTTGTATTTGGTCATTCATAAATAATAAACTTCTGGTTCAAAGACCTCAAAGGTAGTAAATATTTGAAAAGTTTAAAAATATCAATTATTAATACTATTTTTGTGGCTTAATATTTTTTCAATCTATTTTTTATACGTCAGTGGAACATATTTACCCAATTTTTGACACCATTCTCGATAGAGAGCAAAAAGAAAAGTTAAATAAACAGCGGGCCACAGTAATTTGGATGGTGGGGCTTTCCGGTTCCGGAAAGAGTACTTTAGCGCGTTCTTTGGAAAATAACTTATTTGAGATGGGGTACCTTACTAAACTTCTGGATGGTGATAACCTTAGATCAGGTATAAATAACAATCTGGGGTTTACTGATGAAGATCGAACAGAGAATATTAGAAGGGCAGCGGAGGTTTCTAAACTATTTGCCGAATGTGGAGTAGTAACCATTTGCTCTCTGATAAGCCCTACCGCTGTCATTCGTTCCATGGCCCGGGAGATTATCGGCGAAGAGTTGTTTTATGAAGTATTCATAAATTGCCCATTGGAAGTATGCGAGCAGCGGGATGTAAAGGGGTTATATGCAAAAGCTAGAAAAGGAGAGATCAAGAAATTTACCGGCATTGATGCACCCTTTGAAGATCCAGTTGACCCATCGTTGGAAATCAGGACCGACCTTCATAGTGTTGAAGAATGTCAGGCCCAACTATTAGACAACATCCTCCCAAAGATCAAAATCCAATAGATTTTATTCAAATATGTATTCGTATAATCTCACTCATTTAAAACAACTGGAGTCAGAGGCGATTTTCATCATGCGTGAAATCGCCAGCCAATTTGAACGGCCGGTGCTATTATTTTCAGGTGGCAAGGATTCCATAATTATGGTAAAGCTAGCACAAAAAGCATTTTGGCCAGCCAAAATACCATTTCCTCTAATGCACATTGATACGGAGCACAACTTTCCTGAAACTATAGCTTTTAGGGATAAACTGACAGAGCAAGTAGGTGCCCGCCTAATTGTGAGAAGCGTACAGGATTCGATTGACCAGGGAAGGGTTGCAGAAGAAAGTGGAACTAATGCCAGTCGCAATAATCTACAAACCACTACACTACTGGATGCCCTTGAAGAGCACCAGTTCGATGCGGCTTTTGGCGGTGCCAGGCGAGATGAGGAAAAAGCCAGAGCGAAGGAACGTTTTCTTTCCCACAGAGATGAGTTTGGTCAATGGGACCCGAAAAATCAAAGACCGGAACTGTGGAACCTACTCAATGGCAAAAAACAAGCTGGTGAGCACTTCAGGGTATTTCCTATAAGTAACTGGACCGAAATGGATGTCTGGCAATATATAGCCCTGGAAAACCTGGAGATTCCTAGTATTTATTTTAGTCATCAGAGAGAAGTATTGGATCGCAACGGCATTCTATTAGCTAAATGTGATTTTATCAATGTGCTGGACAATGAATCATTCACTGAGAGAACAGTGAGATTTAGAACTGTAGGTGACATGACCTGTACCGGGGCAATCGAGTCCACAGCGAAGAGTCTGGAAGAAGTTATACAAGAAGTAGCATCGGCTGTAGTGACTGAAAGAGGGTCCCGGGTGGATGATAAGCGATCAGAGGCAGCTATGGAGGATCGTAAAAAAGAAGGCTATTTTTAGAGCAGTAGAGCAGTAGAGCAGTAGAACAATAGAGCAGTAGAACAATAGAGCAGTAGAGCAGTAGAGCAATAGAGCAGTAGAACAGCTGAACATTAGAACAGTAGAACAGTAGAACAGTAGAAAATGTCCGATAATAAAATCAGTTCCGAAAAGTACCTCAACATGGACCTTTTGAGGTTCACCACTGCTGGAAGTGTTGACGACGGGAAAAGCACGCTAATTGGGAGATTGCTATATGATTCAAAGGCTATTTTCCAGGATCAGATGGAGGCAATCGAGAAGACTAGTGAACAAATGGGTGATGGTTATGTAAATCTGGCATTGCTTACTGACGGATTAAGGGCCGAGCGCGAGCAGGGTATCACCATCGATGTGGCCTATCGTTACTTCGCTACCCCAAGAAGGAAATTTATCATTGCCGATACCCCTGGTCATATTCAGTACACGCGTAACATGGTTACCGGGGCTTCAACCGCTAACCTGGCCATTGTACTGGTCGATGCCAGACATGGTGTGGTAGAACAGACCAATAGACATGCTTTTATAGCTTCGCTATTGCAGATAAAACACTTGGTTCTATGTGTAAACAAAATGGACCTGGTGGACTATGATCAGGATAACTTCAATCGGATTGTTGAACATTTCGAGACATTCAGCCACAAGCTGGATATACCAGATATACACTATATCCCGATAAGTGCATTAAAGGGCGACAATGTGGTTAATAAATCTGAAAATATGCCCTGGTACGATGGTCCTACTTTGCTATATGTACTGGAGAATGTCCATATCGCCAGTGATCTAAACTATGTGGACTGTCGTTTCCCAGTCCAAAGGGTTATTAGACCGCAATCAGATGAATTTCATGATTTCAGGGGCTATGCTGGCAGAATCGAGGGAGGAGTATTTAAATCCGGAGACGAGGTAATGGCCATGCCATCTGGATTTACTACTACTATTGAGTCATTAAGGACCATGGACGAGGAACTGACAGAAGCTTACCCCCAATGTCAGTAGTAATGACTTTGAATGATGAAATTGATATCAGCCGGGGTGATATGATCGTTCGAACCAACAATCAGCCGCATGTAGGTCAAGACATCGATTTAATGGTTTGTTGGTTAAACGAAAAGCCACTAAATCCCGGTGGTAAATATACCATAAAGCATACCACACAAGAGCTGAGATGTATCATAAAACAAATCAGATATAAGGTGAATATAAATACACTTCACCGCATAGAGGATGATTTGAAAATTGGGTTAAATGATATTGGCAGGATATCAATTAGAACCACCAGACCCTTGTTCTACGACAACTACCGAAGAAACAGGTCCACTGGCAGTGTGATCCTGGTGGATGAATTTACCAACGAAACCGTTGGAGCAGGCATGATACTTACCTAAATTTACAGGATGCTGGATCAAGTAAAGTCCTTACATCAAGAGTTAGAAAACGTCCAGGTAACTAATCAAGATGAATTAGAATCATTCCGTCTGCGGTTCATCAGCAGAAAAGGAATTATAGCCGAATTATTCCAAGGGCTGAAAGATGTTGCCCTGAGGACCGCAAAGAGTTGGGTAAAACCCTTAATGACCTAAAGAATCAGGCTCAAACAAAGTTCAAGGAACTAATCAATTCACTTACAGAGGAAGCCTCCCAAACTCAATTGCAGGCCATGGATCTAACACTGCCACCGGGGGGTAGTAGTCTAGGTGGTGTTCATCCTCTGAGTGCAGTTTGGGAACGAGTGGTTGAAATTTTCGGCCGGTTGGGGTTTAATGTGTCCGATGGCCCTGAAATTGAAGACGATTGGCATAACTTTACTGCCTTAAACTTTCCCCCAAACCATCCCGCCAGGGAGATGCAGGACACTTTTTTTATCGAAAAGGATCCGGATATTGCATTGCGTACCCATACCTCCAACGTTCAGATTAGGGTGATGGAAAAACAGAAGCCGCCCATACGCACTTTATCACCAGGAAGAGTGTTCAGAAATGAGGCCATATCCGCCAGGGCCCATTGTATTTTTCATCAATATGAGATTTTATATGTTGACGAAAATGTTGGGTTCAAGGATCTGAAGCAAACATTGTTTCATTTTGCCAGGGAGATGTTCGGAAGGAATGTAAAAATTAGATTCAGACCCTCATTTTTCCCATTTACTGAACCCAGCGCCGAAATTGACATTTCATGCCTGATATGTAAAGGAAAAGGATGTAATATATGCAAATACACCGGATGGGTGGAAATTGGAGGCTCCGGTATGGTGGACCCCAATGTACTTGAGAATTGTAACATTGATCCACAAATTTATACTGGTTACGCCGCCGGCCTGGGAATCGAGCGAACAGCCATGCTAAAATATCAGATCAATGATCTTCGTCTTTTTACGCAGAATGACATTAGATTTTTAAAGCAATTTGCTTCACTGGGATTCTAACGAAGATTTATAAATTACTTTTCAATGAAGCGTACAATTGAACAAGTAGTAGTGGTAGGCGCCGGCACCATGGGTCAGGGCATTGCTCAAACAGTTGCCACGGCTGGTTATAAGGTAATCTTATACGATATCAATGAGTCAGTATTAAAGATAGCATTAGGCAGGATCGCGGAAAATCTGGATAAAGGTATTGTCAAAGGGAAATTGTCTCATAAGATTAAAGAAGACACCTTAGATAATATTGTGGTTACCCATGAGCTCACGAACGCTACCGGCGAATTGATCATAGAAGCAATTGTTGAGGACCTACAGATAAAGACTGACCTGCTCTTAAAACTAGAGACCATAAACCGGGAAGATACCATATTTGCCACCAATACCAGTTCTATTCCCATTACCCGGCTCCAATCTCAGTTGAAACGTCCGGGACGTTTGGCAGGACTTCATTTCTTCAATCCAGCCCATATCATGAAGCTAGTGGAAATAGTAAGTGGCAGTGAAACTGAAGGAGAGATCGTAGAAATACTGTCAGAATTTTCCAAGAATATTGGCAAAACTTCAGTAACCACCACAGATTCTCCAGGATTTATCGTTAATAGAGTGGCCAGGCAATATTATGTGGAAAGCCTGAAAATATTGGAGGAGCAGGCTGCAGATATCCATACAGTTGATAGCTTGCTTGAGAATTTCGGGTTTAAAATGGGCCCATTTAGACTTATGGACTTGATCGGTGTAGATACTAATTTAGCAGTCACCAAATCAATATTTGAATTATTTCAGTTCAACCCAAAATTCGCCCCCAGCAGGATTCAGCAACAGAAAGTGGACGCCGGTCATCATGGCAGGAAAACAGGCAAGGGATTCTATGAATATGAGTAAGGCACTGGTAATACCAACGGCAATTATGGTTTTTCTCCTGACATCATGCGAAAATTCTGGTCCGGAAGACCAAATACCAGCGGCCATTGTAAATGAAACTATAAACCTGACCAATCAACAGTATCTCAACCTGCAATTTGTTGGAGGTCATGTAGCCATTTCCGGCGGGGTAAGAGGAATTATCGTATACCACGCATCAAACAACCAATACCGGGCATTCGAACGTAATTGCTCCTTTGATCCATTGAATACTTGTGCCCGGGTAGAGGTAGACGGAAGTGGTCTGTTCTTAATAGATTCCTGTTGTACCAGTACATTTAATTTTGAGGGCTTTCCCACTGGCGGGCCGGCTAATCTTCCGCTGCGGCTTTACCACACCATACTTCAGGGGAATTTGTTGACCATTACCAACTAACTGTTGCGAGTAAGCAACAAATCCCAAAAAACCTGCCTCTCGGCAGGCGAGGCAAATCCCAAACCTGCCCGCCTCACGGCTCCGGCAAGCGGGTAAACTCCAAATTCCAAGGGCCGAAATTTCAAACAGGTAAAAGGACTAAGAACTAAGAACTAAGAACTAAAAACTCAAAACCCTACAAAAGCTGATCAATAATTTGATCAACCGTCACCTCTTCGGCTTCAGCTTTAAAGTTTCTGGCGATACGATGACGGAGGAGGGGTTTGGCAGTAGCTTGCACATCTTCTATATCAGGGGAGTATTTTCCATTTAAAAGGGCATTGCACTTGGCTGCCAAGACCAAATATTGAGAAGCCCTGGGTCCGGCACCCCACTCCAGGTAATTGTTGGACACCTCTACTGCTTTTTCGGTCTGGGGTCTGGATCGTTGAGAGAGATTTACCGCATATTCTACCACATTATCCGCAACTGGTACTTTCCGTACTAATTCCTGATAAAATTTTATTTCGTCACCGGATAAGATTTGTTGAGTTTCCTGTATTTCATTTCCAGTGGTACTTTTTACAATTTCCACCTCGGATTGATAAGTAGGATATTCCAACAAAATGTTAAACATGAACCTGTCCAACTGTGCTTCAGGGAGCGGATAAGTCCCTTCTTGTTCTATGGGGTTTTGAGTTGCCAATACAAAAAATGGTTTTTCAAGTTCGTAGTTGTGCCCGGCTATGGTTACTTTGTACTCTTGCATGGATTCCAGCAATGCTGCCTGGGTTTTGGGAGGGGTACGATTTATCTCATCCGCCAGAATAATATTG